>Ga0080004_1240807_pt1 | contig 203666 bp, 163 predicted proteins | sample WasSprMetagenome_FD_69207 | JGI IMG/M metagenome (GOLD analysis project Ga0080004, IMG submission 69207) | Sulfidic aquatic microbial communities from Washburn Spring, Yellowstone National Park, USA - WS (SPADES assembly) (version 2) | ecosystem: Environmental > Aquatic > Thermal springs > Hot... | reverse complement strand
ACTTTCAACGCCGCTTCAAAGTTGCCGTAGTTGAACTCATAGATGCTTTCTCGCGGATTGATGCGACTCAAAGGTATGTCCGTTTGAACCCAACCGAAGCCCGTTCGTTTGATGGCGGGAGCGAAAGCAGGCAACTCTTTCGGGTCTTTGGGCAACAAAACGCAAACGCCCAAAAAGGGCGTCTTTGAAAGCGTAGCAGTGCAACTTTGGTGACTACTGTTTTCCACCTGTCGGCAACTTAAAGCAACCAAAAGGTAACTGAGAAAAATCGAAGCGACGATTTTAAAGCGCACAATTTACACCTCCCTCAAAGCTCCACTATGCGATTCTGAAACCGACGAGTGGCAACTCAACGGGCACAAGTTGTTGGTTCACTTTGCGCTTTTCAAACTGAGCTTAATTCGCTCAATGTGATTGCGATGGCGCCATTTGAGAGCATCTCGTCAATTGCTCGTTCGCTATCGCTTGGGTTGACATTGACCCCACGAATCGCATCCTCAAGGAGGAATGTGGTGAAGCCAAGCTTGAGCGCATCGAGGACAGTCATCTTCACGCAGTAATCGGTTGCGAGTCCGCCAACGAACAAGCGCTTTACGCCTTTGCTTTTGAGCAGCGATTCGAGTTCCGTGCCTTCGAAGCCTGAGTAAGCTTCAAGGTCTGGTTGAGTTGCCTTAGAGATGATGAGCGTTTCTTCTGGGAGCTTCAACTGTGGATGGAACTCAGCGCCTTCAGTCCCTTGAACGCAGTGCGGTGGCCACAAGCCACCATGCTCACGAAATGAAATGTGGTTTGGAGGATGCCAATCTCTCGTTGCCACGATTGGCAAGTTAGCCGACTTGAAAACCTCAATGTAGCTGTTTAGTGGCTGGACAACCGCATCGCCATCTGGGACTGCTAAAGCGCCACCAGCGCAAAAGTCACGCTGGACATCAACGATCACCAACGCATCATACTTCGTTAACTTCAAGCGCATCCTCGATCATACCCCCTTGCTACAATGCTTCGGCATGTTGCTGGAGCTTAAACTACACGCAAGCCAATTTGATTGTGCACTTGTGTGCTACCATGATAGCACATGAAGCGAAGCCAGTCAAGATGACAACAGCCACATCGTTCCATCGCTCACTACAGCGAAAGGATGCACAATGCGTTAAGAACTGTTTGCCTTGCAAGATACGCCCTACGCCTCAAACAATTCAGCCAATTCAACCCACTGCTTTCGCTTCGCACTTTCAATTGCGCCAAAGACCATCGCTTGGTGTTGCATCATCGGCTACGGACTGAAGCCTGTGGTGTGCGAGAACTATTTCGCTGTGCCATCAGCTGTGGGCTAAAGTTTGCGGTGAGGCGAGCATGTGCTTCTTGAGCATCCGAGCCACAACTGAAAAACCTTTTCAGCGTGAAGTTGCGGTGACAGGCGAGCTTGAACGAACTTTGCTGCAGCTTCACCGAGCTTTGATCTGAGCGGTTCATCCTCAACGAGCTTTAAGACGGCTTCTGCTAACGCCTGCGGTGTAGCCGATGGAACAAGCAAACCGTTTTCCTCGTGCTTTATCAACTCTGCAGGACCGAAGGCGTTGACCGCTACAACTGCCTTCCCGACTGCCATCGCTTCAGCGATAGCTCTCCCAAATGGCTCAGTTGGCGATGGGTGCACAAGTATGTCTATGGCATTCACAGCGATGGCGATCTCTTTGCATTCGCCAGCGAATGTCAAAATGCCCTCAAGCGATAGCTCCTTCACCATGCGAGATAAAGAACACAGCCATTCGCTTTGCTCCTCAAATATGTCGCCACCAACGATGACGAAGCGCACATCCTCCCTCTCTTTTGCCACTAAGCTCGCCATGCGAATGAACAAGTCATGGCGCTTCCATGGTGTCATATGCGCTATCATGCCGACGAGGATGCCACCATCCCTAACGCCACATGCTTCGCGGAAGCGTTTCACAAGTTCATCGGCAACGCATTTGAGCGCACTCACATCAACGGCATTGTAGATGAGCCTGATCTTCTTCTTACGAACACCGAGCTTTACAAGCTCGTTTGCCACTGCGCCTGAGATGGATATGACAGCATCGCAAAATGCGCCAACAAACCTTGCGACAGCCTTTGGCATGAGCAAGTCACGGCAGTGCCAAACGAGCGGTAGTCGCTTGAGAGCCGTCGGGAGCACAAAATACAAACTGCTCTGGAGGCTGTTGCAATGGACGATGTGAGGCGAAACTGAGTGCACCAACATGAATGCTTTCAAGCTACCACGCCCAACCGATGCGACTGCGCCAAGCAATTGGCGTCCGTTTGTTGGGCGCTTAAGGCGCTTCAACCAATTCGCTGGGAAGACGAGCGCCCCACAACGCTCAGCACGAGCAAGCAAACTCCCGTCATCGGGTGCTGTCAATATGAGCTGAATCGAATCCCCATAGAGCCTGTGCAACCAATCAAGCAATGTTAAGAGGCTGACCTCAGCGCCACCAACCTTGCCCGTATGGTTCACGAAGAGGACTTTAAGCTTGCGTTGATATCCAATGCTTTGTGACATTGATGACTTCGTTCTCCCATGCAGTTGAGTAGAAGCTATGGTTTGCCCCTTTGACGAGATGGAGTTGATAGGGAATTCTCCTCGCTTCAAGGATGCGTCCATACCATGCTATAGCGGGCTTCGCCTCTGGGTCTCCAGTGCCGTAGACCATGAGCGTCGGCTTGCGGTAACGCCTCTCAAACTCTTTGACCAACGCCTCGTAGCGAGCCCTCTCGAGTTGTAGCTCATCTCTTGGAGCTATATCGCTCGCTTGAGAACGCTCTTTGCCGATGGCTTCTCCCTCCGCACCTGTTTGCTTGCTCTTCACCTTATCGCCACCACCAAACAGGACACGAAAGATGACCGAGAACTGCACTTGCCCGCCAAACAACTTGCGCCATGTTGTTATGCGAAAGAGCTTCCTCAAATACTCAACGAAGTAGCTAAACCGCTTCCTTATAGTCCGTGAACGCTGATGCAACCCAGCGAACACTGGGGCTGACCAAAGGACCATGCCACAAACAGCATCGTGCAACGCGCTCCCAAAACACACCTCGCCACCAGAACATATCCCAACGGTTACGCACCTCCTTGCTGGAGTGCAATCCACAAGCCAAGAGATGACTCTGTTTGCGTCTTCAATCATCGTGAGTAATGTCCCATCGTAGAGTTCACCACTGCTTTCGCCACGCCCATAAAAATCGAACCTGAGGCTGATGCAACCTTGCTCTTTCAAAGCCCTTGAGAGCTTCGTAAACATGTTGTGCGGACCACAGCGAGTTCCAGACCAACCGTGCAGGAAAACCACCCCAAGTTCCGATGGAGTGCTTGGGAGGGTTAACACGCCCTTCAGCCATCCCCTTTCGGTATCAATCACGACGATGTGCTCACCATCAACACACCTTGGCATGTCTAAGAAAAGGCTCTGAGCATCAACCTTAATTCCGCCTCTCGAAAACGATTGCGCAACCCAACCAGTAGTCACCTCAACGAGCTCCTTCGCCTCCACCAGACCGAGCAAGTTCCATATCGGTTGCTCACGGACCATGAGCACTTCACATGCATCGGTTGACGAACGCAAGTGCTCAACAAAAGAATGAAATTCACCGCTGAGCTTTGTGCTCCCCGAGATTTGAACGAGCAAGCACTTGGCACGCTTTGGCGGTGTCGCCGAAAGCAGATCAATGGAACAAAGCTCATCATGCAACCTGTTGGTGATGATATACCCGTTGAAGTCTGTGAAGATGTCGCTTGTGGCATTAATGTGCGAAGCTACCTCACTAAGTGCACCTTCGCTTTGAGCCTTATCATCGCTCTCAAACGCTATCAACTGGCGTTGCATCTTCATCCTCGTCATGTTGAGTTGGACAAACCGCTTACCGTTAACCACAGGTTGCCATAGCAACAGCCCATCAGCATCCAGCTCGTTTGCTGACAGCACAGCCAAGCTCGCCCCAAGGCGCAATCCACCGATGATGAGTGGCAACCTGCCCAAGCTCTCTCTGACGAAGCTGACGAGGACGAAAATGTCACGCATCCAATCGCTGATGCTGTGTTGTTCAAAATCGCCACCGCTGTTGCCGTAGCCACGATGGTCAAAGCGAAACACGATAAAACCCCTTTCAGCCAACCTCCTCGCAAGCGAAACGAGCACACGATATGATGCCTTTTGCTCCTCAGCAAAAGCATGACAAAGCACAACAGAGCCGTGAACTGGTAGCTCCATTGGTATGTGGGCGGTCACATAGATATGCGAGCTATCAACCTGCAACCAAAATGAGCTTTCAACTTGGCTACGGTATACAGCTGGGCTATGAAACATGATCCATCACCACTGCCAAAAGATGGAGCTACTTTGACTGCAATAACTCATGATGCTGCGCAAGAGATAACAGTTGCACAAGCTTCCATCCGATGTATTGTGCCATTTTGAATTGATGATGGTGTGGCGATTGCCTCGCTACCGTGCTATACTTTCTTTAGCAACCAAAGGGGTGAGGGAGAAAAAGCGAGATGAAGCGAAGCCATACGCTTATGGTGCTTTATGTTTGCTGTATAGTTTTGATGGGGTGGATGCCCGCAGTTGGCAGTAGTTGGTATGAGGAAGTTCCGCGCAGTGAACCTGTGTATGCATGGATGCAGGAGATTGGGAGCGTCAAGCTGACTTGGGGCATCGTCTTCAGCGAGTATGCTAAACCTCAACCCACAAGCAAACTGCAGTTTGTTAGGGATGTCATTTCAGCGGTTGACGCGTTGCGCTTAGCCCTTGAGCGCCTGAGGGAGAAAGCCCCTTCAACAGATGAGATGTCGCTCGAAGAGGCATGTAGCCTCGTTGGGTTGCCAGTGATGAAGCAAAGCGATGTTTCTCGTCTTGCGACACTCATGCGCGCACTCATAGGCTATTTCGCCGACGATATAAACCACCTGTCAACTGATGAGAAGGCGTCCGACCTTCTGGCGGTTGTGAAGGCGTTCGAAGACGAGGTTAGCTCATTCATAGGCAAGTTTGAGCAGAGCACCACGAAGGCTGACATAGCTGTTAAACTGCCAAGCCTGCTCCTCAACAGCCTCTCAAAGGAAACAACTAAGCATGCACTGCCTTCATCAGTTGATGGAACACAACTTACATCGGTGAGGAAACTGCTCACCGCTGATGCATACCTGATGGAGGACACCTCAACCGATGGCTCTGACTCTGACATCATCGTGGCTTATTGGCTTGGTGAAGGAAGGGTTTCGCTTAGCAACACAAGGACAACCACCATACCACTTCCCTTCATGCTACTGCAGGTGTGCAATCGACAAACTCAAACGCTAACGCAAGGTGACGCCATAAACTCGCTCACTGCACGCGTCTCAATACCATTTGGTGAGCGGTTGAAGATAGTCGGCAGGTATTCCCACACCATACCGACATATGACAGGGAGGTAACCATCTCAGATCTGCTTCGCTATGGCAGTATTGAGATCGGAGGGCAGTATGAGTTAGGGGAAGTGAGCGTGCGCGCTCTATACACGCGCTTTGGTGAAGGGCGTCTTGAGTTTTTGAGCCCCTCATCACTATGGCGGGGTGAGAACAGCCTGCATGGCATAACGCTTGGTGTCGCATGGCGTTCGTCAAACAGACTCTATGCCAGATACAACTTCCAAATCCTCTCCAGCATTGATGGGGGAGATGAAGGCTACAGAGTTCACGCAGGTGAAGCTGTCTACAGCCTTAATGCGAAGTGGGGGTTGGCGGTGGGGGTGCAAAGGACAATCGCACTGCGAAGCTCTCCGATCATCTCCACAGACGCTATCTTTGGCGTTCGCTATTCAATATCACCGCAAGCCGAGCTTAGGCTCTTATACCAAGTGAGCGATTATAGTAGCAAACGGACTCGCTCCCAAGAGGAGACAACGAGACTTCAATTCCAACTTCACTTCTGAAGGCTTCAAGCCAACCGTGAAAGGAGGACTCCATGAGATGCTATGCGCCCGCCAAATCGGTCGGTCACTTATCACTGCTTGCCTATGCGTAACATCGTTTGCCACTGCCCCTGTAGCCGAGGAGTTGATGGTGGAGGAGATCAAAAGCAATGATGGTAGAACTGTTACCTTGCGTGCACAGCGCATACAATGGGAGACGAAAGGGAAAACGCTGAATGCTGTTGGGGATGTTGAACTTCTCTACGATGGAGTGACGCTGAGGGGTGACAAGTTGCAATACAGCGCAGACAGCGGTTGGGTGGTAGCCCCAAATGGCGCAACGCTTACAACTCAAAATGGATTGACGGTATCTGGTGAAGTTGTGCGATACAACTTGGATGAGCAAGTCGGTCTCGTTGAGCATATCAAGGCTCGCTACGGTGAATTGAACTTCACTGGAAGGATGGCTAACATCTCCAAAGGTGAAGTGGTGCTTGAAGATGGTAGCATAACAACTTGTGCAAAGGAGCATCCGCATTATGAGATCAGCTTGAAAAGAGCACAACTGATCTACGGTGAGCAAGTGATCGTTGATGGCGTGAGCGTCCGCGTTTACGGTCTTAAGTTGCCAACCATACCGAGGCATCGCTTTGTGTTGAGGAAAGGGCAGAAGGAGGAGAGGCCGCTTTCGTTGCTCTTCACATATACGGACGGTGTTTACATTGGCTTCAACTTCTCAAGGGCAATCGGTGGAAGGCAGTCTGCAACATCGCTTTCGTGCTCGCTCGGTTTATCGGCAAAGGAGAAGTGGCGTGGCAAACTCTCAATCACAAAGCCGTTCAAGCATGGCGAAGCATATCTGAGCTTAGCCCACAAGGAGGGAGAGGAGGACGGACTCACCAAGCGCTTGCTTTTAAACATATCTCCAGAAGTTGGATTCAACTTCACAAAGCCGAATGCGATCAAGGGCTTCTCACTTTATGGCAATGTGTCATTCGGCAGGTATAGCGAGCTCACGATATCGAAGGTCTCTTCGCAAAGGTTCAACATTGAGTTAGGTGTGCACAATGAACGCCGAACGGAGAGGGCATGGCATTGGGAATTTGATATGCTACTACACTACTCAAGCTACAAGGACAGCGAGATGAAGTTTGCGCGAATAACGGCTGGTGTAAAGATACCGTTTGGGCGAGCTGGTGAGGGAAAGCTTTCATTTGTGCGCTATTTGTGCTCTGGTGAAACGCCGTTTGAATTTGATGGCGTTGATATAGCGACGGAGTGCCGCTTAAATGGGAACATCTGGCTGAAGCGCGAGAGGTGGAAGATAGTGTATGATCTGCGTTATGATGTCTCGTTGCGGGAGTTGCGTGACTGGAGTTTCGGGTTGGTTTACCGAGCCCACTGCATTGATTGGGGGCTTTGCTATAACCTCTCACGGCGGGAGCTAAAACTCATCTTCGACCTTGTGGGGATAACGACACCAAGATGAGACTGTGGTGGCATAATGATAACCTCGGCAGTTCAAACAACGACAAAGCATCCTTCAGCGAAAGCCTTCAACGATTGAAACTCACTTGCAAAGGAGTTGATCAGGGATGAAGAAAGGCATCCATCCAGAGTATGTTGAATGCACTGTGATATGTGCGTGTGGTCACTCCTTCAAGACACGCTCAACAAAACCAGTGCTACATATTGAGGTTTGCTCACAATGCCATCCGTTCTACACAGGTCAAATGACAGGTCAAAGGTTCGTCGATACGATGGGGAGGGTTGAACGGTTCCAGCAAAGGCTGAAGGCTGCACAGAGGAAGGAACAGCGAACTGGGAAACGAAAGGAGTGAGCAAAGAAAAAATGCCCTCCGTTAAAACAGCCCACTGCAGGGGGACAACTCATGAAGCCAGCAATTGGCGGACAAGCTGTCCACGATGGAGTTATGCTACATGCGCACGGCTTCACCGTCATCGCCGTCCGCAGAAGCGATGGCTCGATCGGGGTGAGTGTTAAAAGGGAGGCAGGGAAAGAGGTTCTTGAAAGGTGGATGCGTGTGCCGTTCCTGCGTGGCATAGTTGCCATATACGACTCCGTCTCATCTGGCGTCGATGGGCTTAAGGCATCACTTGAACTGCATAGGGAACATAAACTTCCAAGGCTCCCATTCCTGATTGAAGTCGTGCTCGGGTTTGGCGTCGCCTTCGCGCTGTTTGTTGTCCTGCCACATGCCATAGTCGATTGGCTGTGGAAAGTCGCCACCGCTAAAGGTGGTGCAGAAGCTATGTTTTTGAGCGCAACACATTTCGCTTTGAACTTAGCTGAAGGGGTGATAAGGGTTGCTGTGTTTGTTTGCTTCATCGCCTCACTACGCATCATGCCGCAGATGCGCAAATACTTTGCCTATCATGGCGCTGAGCACAAGGTGATAAATGCCTATGAGAACGGCTTTAAGCTTTCATCGGAGAACGCCATACAACAAGGGAGGCTACACGAGCGCTGTGGGACTTCATTCACGCTCATAGTGTTACTGGTCTCCATATTGCTTTTCTCCCTCATCCCGTGGACGACCTTTCCAGTGAGGGTGATCGGCAGGGCGCTCCTTTTGCCAGTTGTCGCGAGCGTCTCTTATGAGCTGATATTCGTGTCAGCACGAAGAGGCATCCCCTTGCTCAAAAGGTTCGTAGGGCTCGGGATGCGGTTGCAACGCTTAACAACTGATGAACCATCGTTGGAACAATTAGAAGTGGCTTTGACTGCACTGAAGACACTGCTTGAGCATGTGGAGCAAAGAAATGGTTAATCAGCTGTGCAGGTGATGTGCGAGATGCTTGGGACATTGAACGAGCTTGAAGCCGAGTTTGAGCAAATAGAGAAGAAGCTCTCAGATTCACAAATGGCATCCAACAAAGTTATGCTCCAAAGCTTGCTCAAGCGATACGGCGAGCTGAAACCGATAGTGGATAAGTATCGGCTTTACAAGGAGTTGAAAGAGCAGTTAAGCCAAGCGAAGGAGTTGCTCGAAACCGAAGAGGACGATGAATTGCGTCGGCTGGCTGAGGAAGAGGTGGAACGCCTTGAGGCGCAAATTGAACAGCTTGAAATGGAGCTGATTGAAGCCATACTCCCGAAGGACCCGAACGATGGAAGGACTGTCATCATGGAGATAAGGGCTGGCGCTGGCGGGGAGGAGGCTGCACTTTTCGCTGCGGACTTGTATCGCATGTATACGAAGTATGCCGAGAAGAAGAATTGGAAGGTTGAGGTGTTTCACTCCCACCCAACTGAACTTGGTGGCTTCAAGGAAATCGTATTGGCTATCAGCGGGAAGGATGTGTGGAAGCACCTCAAGTATGAGAGTGGCGTCCACAGAGTCCAACGGATACCGATAACTGAATCAAGTGGCAGAATCCACACTTCAACAGCAACTGTCGCCATACTGCCAGAGCCCGAGGAGGTTGATGTGCAGATAAACGAAGAGGACTTGGAGATCGAAACGATGCTCTCATCTGGACCCGGTGGACAGCACATGCAAAAGAACGAAACAGCTGTGCGCATAAGACATAAGCCAACTGGCATAGTCGTAGTCTGCCAAGATCAGCGCTCACAGTATCAGAACAAGGTGAGGGCGCTAAGGATACTCCGCGCAAAGCTCCTCGAACTGCGCAGGCAAGAGCAGGAACAGAAAATGATGCAAGCAAGGAAAGCTCAAATAGGAACAGGCGATAGGAGCGAAAAGGCACGCACATACAACTTCACGCAAAACAGGATAACTGACCATAGGATCGGGCTTACTGTCTACAACCTGACGGAGGTTCTCGATGGCGACCTTGATGAGATAATATCGGCTCTGCGCAAACACGAAATGCAACAACTGCTCAAAGCTTACAAAATTGAGAAGATGGTCGGTGGCGCCGAAAGCCAGAACTGAGGTGGAAGGGATTGCGGAAGGGATGTAACTCAAAGGGCGGGATAGGCTTAGCTCACCTCTTAATGAGGGCATTAGGCACATTGAAGCGAAGGCTGACAGGGACAAAGAGCTTTGACGAGGGAAAGCATTCCACACCTAAATCGTGGGCACGCCGAATAAGGATCAGGGATGCGGTGGCAGTCCACAACTTTGATGACCACATCACAATCAGCTTCCCCATGCCGCGTGGAGAGCTTAACTCAACTCACATAACTACCTCGCAACATGCAATAACCGTCGAGGCATCAAGCACATTATTGGTTGCGCCCCCGTTGATTGACGGCAGACACAAGGTCGCATTCATCGTTGAGATGAAGATGCGCCACATGAGGCGGTTGCCAGAAGGTGTTGATTTCAGGCGTGGCGAAGCGTTCTTGGATAAGCAAAACAAACTGCTCATCGTCAACCTGCCAAAGCTGGCGCATGGAAGATGATGCATTTACTCACTCAACGATGCTCAGCGACATGGTTCTGCTCACTTTGGAGGCTTGAAGCTGAATCGGCGCGCCTCGTGATGCCAACCTTGAAGAGGCGTCGCTTAAGGCTTAAAAGCATCGCCCTTAAGACGCTACTCTCACTCCTCAAGTTGAGGGCTTTCACGAAGGCTTTGTGCTGTTGCCAGAAGCTGAGGCTCAACAGCAACACAAACAAAGCCCTTAAGAGTTGTGAAAGACCATGAACACCTATCAAGCCAACTGCCTCACCGAACGCGACTACCTCAGCGAGAGCAAACACAATTACAGCCAATGTGAGCGTCCGCCACATGCTCCCGAGGATGCCCCTGCTAAGTAGCAGGTAAAGCTCCACGCAAATGATGGCTGCAAAGATTGAGAGGAAGAGGATGGCAATCGTAACCCCGCCAACCGTTATGCTCCAAGCTGTCACACACTTTCACCTCACAACAGCTAAGGCTGGATGAAGGGCATACTGAGAGCATGTCTCTTGCAAGCTCTCGGGAAGGTTGCTCGCTACGGATCTCACAAGGCGATTCGTGAATGTGTCACCAAAAATGGCTGAGAGCATGAGCGATACATGTTGCAATGCACTCCTATACAGGTTCACACGCTCTTCCAACCCAACCACCCAAGGCGTCAAATCCTTGACCAGCGCTCCATCAAATGCTATTGGCAACCCATCTTCCCTTAAAGCCTCGTTAAGCTTGCCGATGAAGGTTGGCATCAAGCGTTCCCCGAGCAACTCTTTTGTTGCCCAGAGCAGTTGCTGTATCAAGCCCACGAACGCCTTCTTGAGCTTCGAGACCTCGGAGGCGATGACGATCTCAAGTGGCTTGCTCAAGCGTTGACTTAGCATGCGCGATGGTATGGAACGCTGTATGACTTTGTGCAGTGCTTCAACAACATCTGGGTCAAGGTGTGCTCCAGAAGCCCACTTCAACCTATCAAGCGCTTCGGAGATGGTCATCGGTTGGCGATATGGTGAAGGACGCGTCATAGACGAGAACACTTCCGAGGCTGCCAGTATGCGTCCTTCAATCGGTATATCAGCACCTCTCTTGCCATGCGGGTAGCCACGCCCATCCCAACGCTCATGATGGTGCTCAACTGCGCTCTCAGCCTCACTCACCGACGGCATAGCCATAAGCATGCGAGCCCCGATGATCGGATGCTGTTTCACGAGCTCAAACTCGTCTTTGGTTAACCTGCTGGGCTTGTTGAGCAGTTCCTTTGGCAGTTCTATCTTCCCAACATCATGGAGCAACCCAGCAACCTCAACCACACGCACGGCTTGGCTTGGCAACCCCATTTCAATCGCTATCAGGGTAGCCCACCTTGAAACGGCTTTGCTATGCCCTTCACCACCAACCTCAAGCGAGTCGACGAGTTCCGCCAACCTTTCATGAGCTGTTGCGCTGTGAGCCGTCATCATTGAGCACCTCTAAGTGAAGCGCACAAGCAAGCTCTTCTTCGTTGTTGAGGCTACAGCCATCCACACCTTGCTACTCAACGATGCCTCGTTCGGTAGGATGCTACTCCCCTCATAACTTCGCTTCAACTCCTCGTGCATAATCTCCTTTGCTCTCCTTGCGTCCTTCTCGCTCCCAAAAAGAGCGACAAGCGTCGGACCGCTCCCACTCATCACGACGCCCAATGGGTTTGTGTTCTTGAGTAGCGATTTGATGTAGCTTATTTCGGTGTGCGTCTCTGACACAACCGCTTCAAAGGCATTGTATAAGTGCTGACCTACCTTGATCAAGTCACCGTTTTGAAGGGCTTCAATCAACGGTGTCGGGTCACGGTGCTCTTGTTTTCCTTTTGCGTCCCAAACCTTATACGCCCACGCAGTCGGAACACTGCCTGGGGGTTTTACAAGCAACATCCAAAGTTGCGTCCTCACATCGAGCGGTGTGAGCAAATCTCCAATCCCTTTGACGAGTGCGAAGCCACCGAGGAGGAAGAATGGGACATCAGCTCCAACCGATTTTGCCACCTCAAACAACTCGTGCCTCTTCAAGCCCAACCCAAAAAGCTTGTTCAAAGCCACAATAGCACCAGCTGCGTTTGAGCTACCGCCACCGAGCCCCGCTGCAACTGGTATCTGTTTGTATAGCCTAACGAACGCGCACACTTGGGTGTTGGCAAAAGCTGAGAGAGCTTCAGCTGCTTTCCAGATGGTGTTCTCCTTGCCAGTCGGTATCTCAGCGCCGCTCACCGTGATCTTGAAGCCTTCCGATAACGGAAGGGGTGTCACAACGAGTGTGTCACGAACATCTACAGAGCACATCACGCTAACTATCTCGTGATAGCCATCTTCCCGTTTGCCCAATATGTCAAGGAAGAGGTTCACCTTCGCTGCACAGCGCACCGTCACCATAGCCAAGTTTCTTCCCCTTGTCATCTCGCCACCGTCACTCCCTTGCACGGGGAGACTCCGCAGTTTGATGATTAGCTTCATGGGAAGCCCCTTCAAGACAAGCTTTCGTCTGCTCAAGTTGCCCATCGGAACCGATCGCCACTACTTTGAATGCCACATGGAAATCGGAAAACACAAAATAGCTTAGCACTCGTCATGGGTTGCATTTTTTGCATCGGCTGTAGCCGGCTTTGAAAGCCTCCACAGGGCTGTCAAAGAATATCCTGTTTGAGGGCGCTATCTCCCGAGCATACGGACATGTAGACTTGTGGAAGATGAGCGTGCGCCTGTTCCCCACATACTTCCCCTTCACTCTCGCCTTTTCACGCCAGAGCCCTCGCCCGTTTTTGATTGCCTCACGCTGTAGCTTGATGAAAAGTTTCGCATACTTCACATTCGGTGGCACTGTGTATGCTGTGGCATAGCCAAGCCTCACAAGCTCCGCGTTAACGAACACCTCCCCTTTGCCACTATCAACATAGACATAAGCGAGCACTCTCCCATGCCTGTCAAACTTTTGGATGTCAAACTCAAGCCTGACTTTCTTTTTGAACACGAGCTTGCTGTTTACTGCCCTTGCTTCCCTGTAAAACGGCTCGCCTATCTCTGGTGCATCAATGCCTATGTATCTGACGATGCGCCCATCAAGGAGACGGATGGTGTCGCCGTCAACGACCTTAGCCACTGTAGCATAACTTTTTCCCGCAAAGCTGTGTCGGATGTTTCTTTCGCTCTTTTGGAGTATGAGCAGGGAGGCGATAGCGATGGCGAACGCTACCGTTCCAAGCCACCGCTTCGCTTTGAAGCATCTTAGCCCTATCAAGCAAAGCCACCTCGTCAATCGCTGATGTCGCAACGGGTCGCATTTTGTTGTTTAGCTTTTGAACGACTGTCAATGCATTCTGGAGAGCGCTTCAAAGATTTCATTGACAGCCTTCCAAAAAGGTGAGGAGGCGATCTCCTCACTCGTTGGAGCACTTGTTATTGCCCTGCCAAACACAGCCTCATCAAACGGGATACAGCCAAGCACCTTGACTTGCTCTCTTAAGTTTGCTCCCTCAACAAAAGAGGCTATTGCTCTTCTGTCCTCCTCTCCCCTCACCTTGTTTCCAACAACTGCGACATCCTTGATGCCCATCTGCAGTGCGAGTGCGCAAGTGGTCAAAGCTGTGCGCAGGCTTATCTGCGTTGGCTCCGTCAGGACGAGCATCATGTTGACGAACATGGCAGTGCCCCTCGTCAAGTGTTCAATGCCCGCTGTCATGTCCATTATCACGACCTCGTCTCTGTCAATGAGTAGCCCACGCACAACGGCTTGCAAGAAAGCGTTCTCACGGCAGTAGCACTCGGACGCAGCCTTCTTAACAGTCCCCATGCGCATTAGCTTTATCCCTTCGCGTGAGATGACGAACTTCTCAAGCACATCGTCAACCTTCGGGTTGAGAAGGAAATAAGGTCCTGCACCGCCAGTGCGCTCAGTTATGAGCTCTTTGAGCTCGGCGAGCGGTGTGAGCGAATCAATCTCCTCTACAGGGAAGCCGAGGGCTAACCCGAGGTTCGCATCTGGGTCTGCATCAACGGCATAGACAGTGTAGCCACGCGATGCGAAAAGCCTTGACAGTGCAGCTGTAAGCGTCGTCTTCCCGACACCGCCCTTGCCCGATATGGCGAGCTTCATCATGTTCACCCCCGATCGCTTGAAAGCATCGTCAACCTGCGCCGGTCACAGAAGGGAACTGGCTTAAATCGGTATGTGGAATGAAGTTCGCCGAGATGAACTCGCTCATGTATGATGGCTCAACGGAAAGCTCAACATATGTCATGCGCGCTGCCAAGCTATGTGCGTCATCAAATGCAGTTTGAGAAAGCAATGCCAAGCGTGCTCCCTTGACCGAAGTATTCCCGAGCACCACAAACACATCCTGTGGCAAGTCAGGTAGCAAACCTATCTCGATCGCCCTCCGCACATTTAGATGGCTTCCGAAAGCCCCAGCTACATACACGCGCTCTATTTGCGCTACACTCAGCCCGAGCAAATTGAGCATACAGCGCAGTGCAGCATAGACGGCAGCCTTTGAGCGAATCAAATTTTTGATGTCGGCTTGCGTTATCGTTATGTCACGCTTTGAGCCAGCCTCGTCGCTCCAAACAAGCACGAACTCCAATTCCTCGTCGAAGCGCCTCAACCTGTCGCACTCAAGTTGATCGTTCATGTTCCCAGACATGTCAATGACGCCAGCCCTGCGCAACTCAGCAATAACATCCACAAGACCAGAGCCACATATGCCAATCGGCTTTGCGCCACCTATCGTTTCAAAGTCCACACGCATCGTCTTCGGGTCAATTTGAAGTGCTGATATAGCCCCGCGCACGGAGCGCATACCACATGTGATCCCGCTACCTTCAAAAGCTGGTCCGATTGAGCAAGCGCATGTGACCATGAAATCCTTATTGCCGAGAACCATCTCGCCGTTCGTGCCCATGTCAATGAGCAAACCGAGTTCCTCCTTCAGCCCCAAACCGCTAACGAGAACACCAGCGACAATATCACCACCGACATAGCTCGCAACGCAAGGGAAGACAAACACATAGCCATCTTGGTTTATCTCAAGCCCTATCTCCTTAGCCCTGAGCGGTGGGAAAAATGTCGCCGTAGGTATATACGGCTCAATTCGTATGTGAGTTGGATCTATGCCGAGCAAAAGGTGGGTCATGACGGTGTTGCCCGCAACGACCGCACACGCTATGTCATCGCTTGATATGCGGAGCGAAGATGTAGCATGCCTTAAAAGCGAGTTAATAGTCCTGATGACCGCCTCCTGTAGCTGATGCAGGGCATCTTCACTGCGTGAGGCATACGCTATCCTGCTTATCACATCCTCACCGAAGATGAACTGTTCGTTATACTTCGCCAAACGCTGGACTGTCTCACCGCTCTCCAAGTCAACGATGTAAACTGCCACCGTAGTTGTTCCAACATCGATTGCTGCGCCATAAACATGTTTCTCGTCCATGCCAGCGCAAACCTTCACAACCTCCCACTGATCGGAGCGCCTGACAAGCGTTGCTGTAACTTCCCAATTGCCCTCCCTAAGAGTGCTCGGTAGCTGTCTCAGTGCGCTCATGCTTATGGTTATAGGGCGTTGCACACTTAGCGCAGTCGCTCCACCTTCATGCTGTATGTTGTTGAGTGATTGCCTTATAGCGCTTAGCAACCTTGTAAGGTCGCTCGCGTTGTCGCTCAACGATGGTGGGCGAAGCTTCAAGCGCAGTTTCATCGCCATCGGACTATACGCATAAACATCAAAACCAACTTCATGCTCTGGCACTTCAAGCTCGATGTGCCTTATGGCTTCCTCAGCAAACGAGAGGCGAGATTCGACGGGCACTTCAATGACCATGTCGCTTCGCGGGAATGTCTGACAACTGAGCGTATAACCCTCGGAGCGAAGTTCCTCGCTCAAGGAGCTCACTTTGCTCGTCATATGTGAATCGCCAGAGAGTATGCGCACAACGCATTTCCCACAAACGCCTTCACCACCGCAAACGCTCGTGATCTCAATCCCAGCCTCCTTCGCAGCCGACAGAAGCGATGTATCCTCATCAACGAAAACCGAAACGCCCTCCGGTAGGAAGCGTATGCGCCACCTATGCTCCAACATTTGAAGTTCACCCCCAAACACATCAATCGGCACACGCAAAAATAGCAGGCTACAAGAGCACAAGCTATGCACAGGTGGGTTTAGCACTGAAAGCCTTCACAGTGACTTTAAAGGAGCAACCTCTCGGCTATCTTGCAGACAGCCACATATGCAGGGCTATCGCTGGGAAGCTCAAAGAGCGGTTTCCCTTCAATGTCGTATTTAGCCACCAGCTCATCCTCTGGTATGACTCCGATGAGTTCCAAGCCCGTTTTCTCGACCTCACTGGAAAGCATGTGTGCCTGCTCCTCGCTTGCCCTGTTCAGGACAAGGTAAATCTTTCCGACCTTCAGCTCAAGCGACTTAGCCAACCTCGCAAGTCTTCCAGCCGAACGGACTCCCTTAACAGTTGCATCACTCGTCACAAGCATTATGTCCACATCCTGCGCCACACGCCTGCTGAGATGCTCCATGCCAGCCTCGTTATCCATCACCAAGTAGGCGTAGCTTGAGCGCAGTCGCTCGATGAAATCCCTCAACATCTCATTAGCAGCGCAGTAGCATCCAGGTCCTTCAGGTCCACCCATAGCTAAGAGGTCAACGCAGTCGCCCTCGCTCAAAACCTCGTGCAGTTGATATTCAACCATGCGCTGTTTCGGTATAGCTGGCGATGGGCTCGCAGTGCGCACCCTCGAAAGTATGTCAGCGATGTAGCCGTTAACTTCCATGCCGAGCGATTCGCTCAGGTTTGAGTTCGGGTCAGCATCGATGGCGAGTATCGGACATTTGCCTTGCTCCACAAGCCACCTTATGAGAAGAGCTGCAAGCGTCGTCTTGCCAGTCCCACCTTTGCCAGCAATTGAGATGTGTGTCGGCATCCTCAATCACTCCGAATGCCAAGATGAGCTTTGAAGAGCGTCTCTACAACCTCAACATCACTTAGCGCATCTTTGGCGTTCGTTAGTGGTTGTCTCCCCTCGCGAACGCATTCAAGGAAGTGCATAGCCTGCCTCCTGAAAGACCAATCCCAATCTGCATGCAAGTTGAGCGTCTGACGCTTCACGCCATCTCGCACAATAACATTGGCTGGGACTTGCGCAAGCAACGGTGGTGGCGTCTCAATGCGCATGGAACCACGCTCAAAATAAAGCTCCATGTGCTCATCAAAACCGTAGTGCTTCACTGGACCGCCAACCTCAAGCAGTGCTGGCACACCCGAAAACTCAAACATAGCCAAACGCACACCGTGCCTCAAGTTGACACCGACAACACGCCAATCGTCGCCCAAAAAGGAGCGCATCAAATTGATGTCGTGGCAATACACATGCAGGAAATGGTAGTATGGGTTTTGGTGTCCGTAGAAGTTTTGGCTCAGCTCCTCTGGGAGCCAACTTGGCGGTGGCTCCCTCTCTGGCATCTGTCCATACGGTTCATCGGTGCGAGCTATCGGCGCTATGAGTTCTCTCCCAGCAGTCCATTGCCCACCAATGAAGCAATGCACGCGAGCATAAAGCAAATTGCCCATCTCATCTGTAGCCTTCCATCCCTCAAACAGCCTCAACGCCGCTTGGACACCAGGGTCGTATCGCTTCATGTATGCAACCATGAGTATGCGCCCGCTCTCGGATACAGCCTCCACAATCTTCCTTGCGCCGTCAACCGAGAGCGCCATCGGCTTCTCGCACATCACATGTTTGCCGTAGGAGAGCAGTTTGCAAACCACAGGCAAGTTCCATTCAGGTGGTAAGCTGACAACAACCGCATCAACCTCTCCATCCTCACAAAGTTGTTCCAAACGCCTGTATCGCTTCCTTATGCCGAACCTGTCCGAAACGATGTTTAGCAACCTCTCCCTGTTCCCTACAACAGCGACGATCTCACATTCATCCGTTAATGAACTGAACGCATGCAAATGAGTTGTCTGCCCCATAAACCCACAAGCGCCGACGAAGCCGAGCTTGACCTTCCCCATGAAGCTATCACTCCGTCATTTTCGCCCCAGCTGTTTGAGCAATATCTCTTTCGCCTTGCTCAGTGCTTCGGCGAGCTTGCTTATGTCTTTACCGCCAGCCTGCGCGAAGTCTGCCCTCCCACCACCGCCACCGCCCGTTATGCGTGCGACCTCCCCAATCAACTTGCCAGCATGCACCCCCATAGCCTGTGCTTCACTGCTGACTTTCGCAACAAACGAAATCTTGCCCTCAATTGTGCTCGCCAACACAACCACACATTGTGGCATCTTGGCAACAATCGCATCGGCGAGTTGCCCAAGCGCGGTCTCCGATATGTTTGGGACATGAGCCGTAACCAGCTTTATGCCATCCACAGTGATTGCCCTCTTCATCAACTCCTCAACCTGCGTCAATGCTGTCTTCGCCTCAAGTTGCTCAATGCGCTTTTGCAACTTGCGCCTCTCCTCAAGGAGAGCCTGCATCGCTTCTTTCAACCTCTCAGGTTGAGCCCCGAGCAACTCACACACCGAGCGCAATGTAGCACTTTGCTTTAGAGCCAGCTCAAGCGCCTCAAAGCCAGTTAGAGCTTCAATTCGCCTAATGTTAGCTGCGACCGATGTCTCGCTAACAACCCTGAATGTGCCAACTTGTGAAGTGTGCCTAAGGTGCGTCCCACCGCAAAGCTCCATGCTTACATCACCGATGCGCACCACCCTAACCCTCTCGCCATACTTCTCACCAAAGAGCGCAATCGCCCCCATCGCCTTAGCTTCTTCAAACGATGTCTCAAACGCTTGGACTGGTATGTCTTTCAAGACGACCTCATTCACCCACCTCTCAACCTTCTCAATCTCTTCCTCGGTCAGCGGTTGAGGATGAGTGAAATCAAACCGAAGCCTGTCTGGCGCAACAAGCGAGCCAGCCTGACGGACATGCTCTCCCAAGATGTTGCGGAGCGCCGCATGAAGAAGATGCGTTGCAGTATGCGCACGCATTATCGCAACCCTGCGCCCCTCATCAACGATAGCCCAAACACTTTCGCCCTCAGCCAACTTCTCATGGACGGCTTTAACCTTATGCGCTATGACATCGCCAAACCACCTTGCATCTAAAACTTCAGCCAACACATTCCCATCATCGTCTTTGAGCCAGCCAGTATCTGCCACCTGCCCACCAGCCTCAGCATAAAACGGTGTCCTGTCAAGCACTACAAAAAGCTCGCCGTCAACCTCTCTCACAGCCACTACGGTCGCCCTCACCTCTGTCTCCTCATAGCCAACAAATTGCGTCTTTGCTATGCCCTCAAACCCTTCCACATCCTCAACCTTGAATGCGCTCCTAACCCTCGCAAGCTCCCTTTGTCTTTCCAGCGCCTCTTTGAAGCCATCCACATCAACGCTGAAGCCCCTTGAGTGGGCAATCTCACAAGTCAGCTCAATCGGTAGCCCGTATGTGTCATAGAGCATGAATGCCTCCTCACCTGAGATTGTCTTTTCGTTTGAGGCGCTGTGGCGCTCAATTATCTCCTCAAGCACCCTCATGCTCCTTCCCATCGTCTCTATGAAGCGCTCTTCCTCACGCCTAACGATTTCCTCTGCGAGCTTCGCCTGCCTGCCCACTTCCTCGTATACATCCTTCATGAGCTCCGAGAAGATAGATATGAGCTTGTATGCGAATGCGCCTTCCAAGGAGAGCTTCCTGCCATATATGTGTGCCCTTCTAATCAAGCGCCTGAGGACATAGCCTCTGCCTTCGTTTGACGGCATGACACCATCCACTATGGCAAAGAGTGCAGCTCTCATGTGATCAGCTACAACCCTTATCGCAGCGTCTTTCTCCCTATCGCTTCCGTAGCTGTAACCTTTAAGCATCCCCAAGGTGGCTTCAACTGCTGGCATGAATAGGTCAGTCTCAAAGACGGTTTCCTTGCCCTGCATCACCGCTGTAAGCCTTTCAAGCCCCATGCCAGTGTCAATACCGACCTTCGGCAATGGCAAAAGAGTGCCATCCTTCTGCATGTCGTATTGCTGGAAGACCAAATTCCACAGCTCGCCGAAGCGGTCGCAATCGCACCCAACCTTGCAATCTTCCCTGCCACAACCATACCTCTCGCCCCTGTCGTAATGTATCTCCGTGCAAGGACCGCACGGTCCCTCATCGCCTACTGGTCCCCAGAAGTTATCCTCTTTTCCGAGCCTGACTATGCGCTCCTCTTTCAGACCGACATCCCTTTCCCAGATTGAGAAAGCCTCATCATCTTCAAAGTAGACTGAGACCCAAAGCCTGTCGCTATCTATCTTGAGCACATCAACCAAGAATTCCCACGCCCAAAGTATCGCCTCACGCTTGAAGTAGTCACCGAAGGAGAAGTTGCCGAGCATCTCAAAGAATGAGAGGTGACGCCATGTGTATCCAATCCTTTCAATGTCGCCAGTGCGCAAACATTTTTGGCATGTTGCGATGCGCCTGCTTGGCGGGGTGCTCTCACCTTTGAAGTAAGGTGTGAGCGGTTGCATGCCAGCACTCGTGAAAAGAGTTGAAGGGTCATCTGGGATGAGGGAGAAGCTCCTTAGCACTAAATGCCCCTTGCGCCTGAAGAAGTCAAGGAAGGATGACCTAAGCTCCTTGCTCGTCATGGCTTAACATCTCCTCCCGACGAAAGGAAAAGTTGGCGCTTGCTAAATGAAGCATAGCATATCACTACCGATGCTGAATCGCCTCACAACAGCACAAAGCCGAGCTTTGTGGTATTCTGTTGGTGGCAACCTTAAAATAGGTTTGCGCGCCTTCCACATTCAGTAAAGTGGGAGCAGTTGGGAAGCGACCATAAACAAGGTGGCACGATGGAGTTGGTGTTGTATGCGCTCTCCACTCGAGAAGATAAAACGGCTTGAGGAGATAGCAAAGATAGCATCTGATCTCAGGGCGCAAGGGAAAAGGATTGTCTTCACAAACGGTTGCTTTGACATCCTCCACAGGGGGCATGCCGAATGCCTGCTCCATGCGAAGCGCCTCGGCGATGTGCTCATAGTCGGCGTCAACAGCGATGAATCTGTCAGGCAGTTGAAAGGCGAAGGCAGACCGATACTTGGCGAGGAGACGAGGGCTTTTTTGGTTGCGAGCTTATGCTTTGTTGACTTCGTTTTCATATTCAACGAGCTACGCCCGCACAAAGCCATATCGCTCATAAAGCCAGATGCGCATGTCAAAGGTGGCGACTACAGCGAAGAAGAACTCCCAGAAGCAACATTGGTGAAAGCCTACGGCGGTCAAATCCACATAGTGCCACTTGTAGAGAGCGAATCAACAACTCAAATCATTGAGCGAGTGAAACAAGGAGTGTCGGCAATCGATGCAGAGAGAAGGAGAGAAGTTAGAGCGGTTGGCATCATACCTGCAAGGTATGGCTCGAAAAGGTTTGAAGGGAAAGTGATAGCGAAGATAGCAGGCAAGCCAATGATACAGCATGTTTACGAGCGTGCGCTACGCTCAAAAAAGCTTTCCAAGGTCATCATCGCAACCGATGATGAGAGGGTGGCAAATGTGGCACGCGGGTTCGGGGCTGATGTGAGGATGACTTCAAAGGCGCACCAGTCTGGCACAGATAGGGTTGCTGAGGTTGCGTCAGGGTTGGACTTTGATGTCATCGTCAACATACAGGGCGATGAGCCACTGCTTGACCCGAACGCCATCGATTCAGCTGTCGAGCCTTTTGAAAGGGATGCGAAATTGCAGATGACGACGCTCGCAACAAAGATAAAGTCGGTTGAAGATTACATTGACCCAAATGTGGTCAAGGTTGTGGTTGACCTGCAAAGGCGAGCCCTTTACTTCTCACGCTCGCCGATACCGTTCTTCAGACCGAACGGCTCACTGCCACATAGCCCGAAGTTTGAGCTACCAGATGGCGCAAGCGTCCTAAGACACATCGGTCTATACGCATTCAGGAGGGACTTCCTGCTCGAGTTCGCCTCTTGGCACAGGACCCCACTTGAGCTTGCCGAGGGGCTTGAACAATTGCGTGCACTTGAGCATGGCGCATCAATACTCGTCGTTGAAACAGATTACGAAGCGATAGGCGTCGATACACCCGAGGACTTGGAGAAGGTCGAGAAGATACTCCTTGGGCAAACGAAACCACAGTAGCTGAACGCCTGTATACATCATGTGGAGCAAGATTGAATAACGGAGGCGATGAGCATGCGGATGATTAAGCGCGGGCGCTTCCTCTCAGCGTTGTGGAAAGCGTTGTGCTCATGTTTCCTGACTGCTGTCATAGCGTCGAGTTCGGCATCGCAACAAGCACCATTGCTATACGACGACTTCGAGAAGGGACAAGGGCTTTGGTTCGTCATCGGGACGGGCAAGGCAAGCATAGCCAAAGGCGATGCCCGCTCTGGGCAGTTTGCCCTCTCGTTCACATACCAAAAGGGGCTTGCCATTGTCCTCTCGCCAATCGCACCGATGCCAGAGGCGAAAAGCGTTTCGCTGTGGGTGAAGCCATCGCACTCAACAGCGCTGTTGCTCGTTCTTCAGGAAAACGATGGCTCAAGGTATGGCGCTGCGTTTTATGTTGTTGCCAAGAGGTGGCAATTGGTTCAGCTGAGCATAGATGAGATGTTCCTGATGCCAGACACGAAGGACGAGAATGACAGGCTTGATATGGCGCAGGTGTCCATGATCGGGCTCGCAGATGCGCTCATGCTCTTTCAAGTTGCTGGCGAGGAAGAGAGAACAGTCCTGATCGATGACTTGCTCATAAGCGCTTTGGATGTGAAGAAACGCACAAGCATAGTTGAAGCTGACGGTGAGAAACTCCAAATCATTGATGACTTTGAAAACCCAACCCTCTTCTGGGCGCCACTCTTGGCATCGATTGGGAAGATGGAACTCAACACCACAGCTGACATCTCAGTTGAGTTTGGGAAGGCGAGGTATGGCGACGGTTCGCTCTCCTTGCGCTACGAGCTACAGCCGAACACGATACCGCTGTTCATGACGCTCATCACTGGCAAGGTGGACAAGGCGATCGCAAACAGCTTCACCATCTCCGTTAATGCGACCGCGCCAACTGGGCTCGTCATATCGCTCATTGAGAGGGATGGCTCACGCTATCAAACATTCGCTTATGTCCACCCGGACGGCTGGCACGATATCAAAGTCAGCCTCAACGATTTTTTCCTCGCCGACGATTCAAAGGATGAGAATGAAAGGCTTGATGTTGATCAAGTGCAAGCGATAGCGATAGCCGATGCGGGTGGCTTCTTCGCCGAGCTCATACCAACGCTCAGGGGCAAAAGGGAAATCCGAATTGATAGGGTAGCGTTCTCAAGCGCGGTTCTCCCACAATCGCAGGGCATCTCAGATGAGCGTGAAGGTGTGGTGATATGGCTTGATAACTTTGAGGCGAGTGTCTTAAGGTGGGTGCCAATTGAGGTAACAGCCCAACCCGGGTTCACGATTGACATAGCCAAAGACACGAAGCCGATGCTACAAGAGCATCCACCAGGTGAGGCTCAAGGACGCCTCCATATGAGCGTCGACTATGATGTGCCAGCAAACGGTGCCTTCGGTGTGGTTCACATTGTGACGCTCGGCAGAAACCCAATTTTGAAGCACGCAGGTTCGTTGCGCTTCTTCGTCAAGGTCAAGGAGAAGACGACTCTGCTCATCGCCCTGCAAGAGCGCGGTGGTGGGAGATATGAAAAGCAGATCAACCTTAAAGGTGGTGAGTGGCAACGCATAGATTTGCCATTCACTGATTTCATCCTAAGCCCTGACACGAAGGACGAAGATCAACGCCTTGACCCAGATGAGGTGTTCTTGATCGGCTTCGCTGACATCAGCGCTTTGGATATAGGTGCGGGGGAACGGAACTCACTCAGCATAGATGGCGTTTGTTTTTTGACGCCATTAAAATGAAGTGAGCGCGTGGTGTGCCCAACATGCCCTTCCAAACATTTGACCGCTCGAAGCTCAAGTTGAAGCCACTCAAAGAGCGAGTGCACGACTTGACCATATCTTCGTTCCTTGAGCTCACATCGCCGATAGAACCGTTTGAGCACGAGCACATGTGCGCTGTGGCTGAGCGAATGCTCGAGGCGAAGAGGAAAGGGAGACCGATCATCTGGATGATCGGGGCACATGTCATAAGGGCTGGGGTGGCTAAGTTCATCATCGACCTTATGGAGAGGGGCTTCGTTTCGCACATCGCTTGTAATGGTGCATGCGCAATACACGACTACGAGATAGCGCTCATAGGCGCAACAACTGAGTCAGTCGCAAGGTATATCTCCGAAGGGCAATTTGGGCTATGGCAGGAGACTGGCGCAGTCAATGAGGCTGCAGTGCAAGCATACAGGGAGGGAATTGGCTTCGGTGAAGCCCTCGGGAGAATGATATGGGAAGGCGGACTGCCATACAGAAGCTATAGCATCTTCGGGAACGCATACAGGCTCGGCATACCTGCAACAGTTCATGTGGGCGTTGGCTATGACATAGTTCATGAGCACCCAAACTGCGACGGCGCAGCCATCGGTGCTGCATCATATCATGATTTCCTCGTGTTCGCTCATTCGGTGAGCAAGCTCGAAGGTGGTGTCCTGTTGAGCTTTGGTAGCGCTGTTATGGCTCCTGAAGTTTTCTTGAAAGCTTTGGCGATGGCTCGCAATGTCGCACACCAATTTGGAGAGAGGATATGCCACTTCACTGTGGCTGTGTTTGACATCCAACCGCTGAAGGGCGACCTCAGAAGCGAGCCAAAAAAGTCATCGCCAGAATACTACTTCAGACCTTGGAAAACTCTGCTCGTAAGAACCGTCGCTGATGGTGGCGAGAGCTTTTACATATGCGGTGAGCACAGGCTGACCATACCGAACCTGCATCGCTTGGTTACATCGGCGAAGCGAGAGTGACATAATTTGCGCATCGGAGGTGAGTTATGATGAGGGCTTCAAAGGCGATGCTGTTAGTGGCGGGTGCTCTCTTCGCCGTTTTTTGTTTGCTCATCTGCATTGCCTTGCAAGGTGAAGCACTTCTGCCTGGCTCCAAGTGGCAAGTCCATGATGGGAAACGCCCACAGCCAGAGGTCATCACTCCGGGGAAAACATTTGGTGAGCCACCCTCCGATGCGGTCGTGCTCTTTGATGGGACGAGCTTGGCTAAGTGGAGGAGTTCACGCGGTGGCGAGGCGAAGTGGAAGGTCGAAAACGGCTACATGGAAATCGTCCCTGGAAGCGGCGACATAGAAACAGTTGAGCAGTTTGGCGATTGCCAGTTGCACATTGAGTGGTGCATCCCAGAAGATGTCAAAGGGAGCGGACAGGGCAGAGGCAACAGCGGGGTGTTCCTTATGGGGCGCTACGAAATACAAGTCCTTGATAGCTTCAAAAACACAACATACGCAGATGGGATGGCTGGAGCAATCTACGGGCAGTATCCGCCAATCGTCAACGCAGCGAGGGAGCCTGGGCAATGGCAAACTTATGACATCATATGGCTTGCACCGAGGTTCGACGAGAAGGGCAAACTCATTCGCCCAGCTTACTTGACGCTCCTTTGGAATGGGGTTGTCGTCCACTATCATACGCCACTGCTCGGTCCAACGAGGCACGGTGGCGTGGCGAGATACTCACCGCATCCACCTGTTGGACCGTTGCGCCTGCAAGATCACGGCATGAGGGTGCGCTTCAGGAACATCTGGTATCGCCCACTCAAAGGCTATGACGGGGAGAAAGAATGGAAGCCCGCAATCTACACCACAGGCGAAGGTTAAATCAAATTCATCTCGATCAGGCACTCAGCTATTTGGACGGCATTCAGTGCTGCGCCCTTCCTGAGGTTATCACAGACACACCAGAATGTAAGCGCATTGCTCACGAAGGGGTCTTCCCTAACCCTGCCAACATAAACTTCGTCTTTCCCTGACGCATCAATCGGCATCGGGTATGTGCGCGCTGGTTTGCCGTCAACCTCAACTGGCTCATCAACGAGCACAACGCCCGGCGCTTCACTGAACAGCGCACGCGCTTCTTCTGCCGTTATCTTCTCCTCGGTCTCCACATAAATCACTTCGCTGTGAGCGTTGAAGACGGGCACTCTCACTGTAGTGGGAGTTATCGCTATCGTGTCATCGTGCATTATCTTGTGCGTCTCTCGGACGAGCTTCCACTCCTCGGTTGTGTAGTCCATCTCCTCGAACGAGCCGATCTGCGGTATCAGGTTGAAAGCGATCTGGTATGGGAAGGCTTTCTTCAACCTCGGTTGCCTGCCATGTAAGACGAGGAGCGATTGCTCATCAAGCTCAAATATTGCGTCTTGACCGGCGCCAGAGACCGCTTGGAATGTCGTGACGATTATGCGCTTAACCCTTGAGCGCCTGTGGAGCGGGTTTATGGCGACAACCATTTGGATGGTTGAGCAGTTTGGGCTTGCGATGAGCTTTTGACCTTCACGCACAACTTCCAAATCGCTTTTGTTCACCTCTGGCACAACGAGTGGGACACCCTCCTTCAACCTGAAATCAGCACCGTTGTCTATGACGACCGCGCCACGCTTTATAGCCTCGGGCGCGAATGTAACGGAAGCACCCTTCTCGCCTTCAGTGCCGGCGAAGAGGGCGATGTGGACGCCTTCAAACGCTTCTGGAGTGCACCGCTTCACCTTGTATGTCACGCCATCAACTTCTATCTCCCTCTCACGCCTCGCAAGAACAAGCGGTTCTTCGCTCATCGGTATCTTTGAGTTGCGCAAACAGCGTAGCATCTCACGCCCAACTGCACCAACTCCTACAACGGCAACTCTGTATGTGCGCATCACATACACCCCCTAACGCGACTTGAGAACTTTGCGTCATACTCACTTTAAAAACGACAACTGAACATGCGTGGCGCTCGAGCCAGTCGGTGGTTGTAACTTGGCTGATGCATAAGTTTACCGCAGACTCACCTTTTTTAGCAAAGCGGGAGAGTTGGAGGGTGAATTGGTTATGCTTGTCGGGACACAAAGGATAAACTCGCTTGGTCACCTTGAGATCGGAGGGTGCGATGCGGTTGAGCTGGCTAAGATGTTTGGCACGCCACTCTTCGTCATAGACGAGAAACTCGTCAGAGAGAACTGCAGGAGATACAAACGGGCTTTTGAGGAGCACTATCGTGGTGAAGCCCGTGTGGCATACGCAGCGAAGGCTTTCATATCAACCGCCATGTGCAAGCTCGCCCAACAAGAGGGGCTTTGGATGGATGTGTCATCGGAGGGCGAGTTGTTCACAGCGATGGCTGCAAACTTCCCGAGCAACCGCATCTACTTTCATGGCAACTACAAAACGGATGAGGAGTTGCGTTACTCACTCGATGTTGATGTCCACTGCATCGTCGTCGATAGCTTCGATGAGCTATACAGCCTCAACTCCATAGCTAAATCCATCGGGAAGAAGGCGAGGATACTTCTTCGCATCACACCGGGCGTTGAAGCACATACGCACGAATACATTCGCACAGGTCAAGTTGACACAAAGTTCGGCATACAACTTGCAGGCGCACAGGCGTTTGAGGCAACTAAATTAGCGCTAACCATGGACGGCTTGGAGTTGTTGGGCTTCCATTGCCACATAGGTTCGCAAGTCTTCGAGGTCGAGCCTTACAGGATCACGATTGAGTTGATGATTGAGTTCATGGCGCAGGTCAAAGAGGAGCTCGGCTTCGTAACGAGGGAATTGAATGTAGGTGGAGGGCTCGGAATACGCTACACCGATGCAGATGACCCACCATCAATTGAGGAGTTCATCAAAGCGATATCCGAAACGACGATGGAAGAATGCGCCAAGCGCTCGCTCCAACTGCCAACACTCATCGTTGAGCCGGGCAGGTCGATAATAGGAGAGGCTGGAACAACACTTTACAGGATCGGCGTCATAAAGGAGATACCGGGGGTGCGCACTTATGTCTCCGTTGATGGCGGTATGTCAGACAACCCTCGCCCTGCACTCTACGGTGCTCGCTACAGGGCGATCGTTGCAAACAAGGCTGATAGAGAGCCAGACTTCCTTTGCACAATCGTTGGAAGACATTGCGAAGCCGATGTGCTGATCAAGGACATAAAGATAGCTAAGCCAGAGAAAGGCGACATACTGGCAGTCCTGTGCACTGGCGCATATCACTACGCGATGGCGAGCAACTACAACCGCTTCACAAAACCTGCGGTCGTCCTCGTCAACGACGGGAAAGCGGATTTGATCATAGCGAGGGAGAAGCGTGAAGACCTCATACGAAACGACATCATTCCAGAAAGACTCCTCGACGAAAGCAAGCCATAGCAGAGGCGACTGGTGAACCACAAAGGCAGGCGCAACAGGACGAAAAGGTGAAGGCTTGCGATGAAGCGCTTCTTCAAATACCGCACTGTTGAGGATCTGGCTGAAGATATTGAGAGGCTCGGGCTGAGCGAGGATATAAAGCTCTCGGAAAACTTTGAAGCCCTGCTTCACCCAGTGAAAGTAGCTGGGAGGGAGGTCAAGAACGCTCTTGTGATTCATCCGATGGAGGGTTGTGATGGGACTCACGATGGCAAGCCAGACTTGCTCACATACCGTCGCTATGAGCGGTTTGGCAGTGGCGGTGCTGGCATCATCTGGTTTGAAGCAACCGCAGTTGTCCCAGAGGGAAGGGCAAACAAAAGACAGCTACTGCTTTGTGAGGCGAATGCAAAGCACTTTGAGGTTTTGGTCAACTTGGCGAGGAGAGCGCACAAAGCCGTCTACGGAAGCGATGACGGATTGCTCTGCGGAATACAGCTAACACACTCTGGGCGATACAGCTTCATGAAGCCGATAATCGCTTTCCACCACCCGATACTTGATGCGAGGGCTGGCATAAGCGATGACTACCCAGTATGCACGGATGACTACCTTGAGAGGCTTGAGGACGAATTTGTGAAGGCTGCGAAGCTGGCGATGAAGGTTGGCTTTGACTTCATTGACATAAAGCAATGTCATGGCTACTTGCTCTGCGAACTGCTCTCTGCAAAAAGCCGTCAAGGGAAGTATGGTGGTAGCTTTGAGAATCGCACGAGGTTCATACGCAACACAATCGGGAAAATAAAGAGCGAGCTTGGCGAGCGCATATTGATTGCTACGAGGATGAGCGTTTATGATGGTGTCCCATTTGAGCTTGATAAGTCAACTGGGGTTGGAAAGCCATCTCAATACCCGTTGCCATACATCTACGGCTTCGGCTGTGCAGAGGATGACCCGATGAGCATTGACATGAGCGAGCCAATCAAGCTCGCTGAGCTGTTAAGCTCGCTTGGTGTCCGCATCATCAATGTGACGATGGGCAACCCTTACACTAACCCGCACATCGGAAGACCGTTTGAGCGCCCGCCGATTGACGGCTATGAGACGCCCGAACACCCGCTCGTTGGCGTCGCACGCTTCCTGAGGGGCGCAAGGGAAATACAGACAGCAGTTAAGGATGTGCCAGTTGTGGCAACAGGGTTGAGCTGGCTGAGACAGTTTTGGGCACACGCGGCTGTCGGGATGATCGCAAACGGATACTGCAAGCTCGTCGGACTCGGAAGAATGGCTTTAGCATATCCTGACTTCGCATATGACATGATCAAATTCGGCACTGTGGATGAAAACAAAACTTGCCTCGCAGATAGCCATTGCACAGCTTTGATGAGGTTCAAGCATAATGAACTATGCCAGTTCCCAGTGGGATGCCCAACAAGAGACCCACTCTACAAGCCCATCTACCACCACGCTGTAAAAACACTGCCATAAGGCTAAATCAACGCACACGCAATAGCTTCCCACGGTGATGCATCACTTACTTTTTTTTCGCTTCAAGGTATAATGTCTTGCGGAGGTGAAAGCGAATGCGAGCCTCAGGTGAAAAGCACTGGCTCAGTTGGCTCAAGGTGGATGACATTTTCAAGTTCCTGCCCGTAGCAGGGATTACATTTGACTCCAAGGGCATCATCAGGCACTGGAACAAAAGCGCCGAATCACTCTTCGGCTGGAATGAAGATGAGATCGTAGGGAAGCATTGGACGACGCTTGTGCCAGCACACGCACGCGAGCATGTTGAAGCCGTTTGGTCAGCGCTCATGAGTGGTGAGATGCGCCACAGCATCAATGCAAATGTAACGAAAGAAGGCAAGGAGATAATTTGCGTTTGGCACAACATGCCAATCAGAGTTGGTGAGGATGTCGTAGCAGTGGTTTCACTCACCTACCCGTTGAGAGACCTCTGGCACCCTGCTACAGAGTTGTTGCCAGATGGTGTTGCTGTCATCAGCCTTGACGGAGAAATCTTCTTCGCCAATGAATCGTTATGCAAGATGCTCGGCTATAGCATGGAGCAACTTCACAGGGTGAAGGTAACCGACTTTGTGCTCCCAGAGGATATGGGAATGTTCACGGAGAAGTTGGAGAAGCTTGTTCGTGGCGAGGGACTGCAAATTGAGCGGTTGCATCTTAAGCGCAGTGACGGTAGCCTTATACCGTGCCTGATCTATGGTGCGCCCATCAGGGATATCGCAGGCAACATATTAGCCGTTGCTCTGTCCTTCCACGACATCACACTCCTATTGGAGAAGGAAAGAGAAACTCAAAGGTTCATCAAGAGGTTGCAGTTGTTGAGGGAGATTGACACGGTGTTGCTCTCATACTTTAGTCTCGAGGAGTCAATGGACAAGATTGTGGACATATGCTTGGAGCCGATGGGAGCTGAGGCGGTGGCTATAGCGTTATACGACGAAGCCAAAAGACGATGTGAGCTTTTCACGATGAAGCTTGCGGACGGCAGGAAGGTCAAGGAGGAGTTAATTGAGCTTGACGAGGGCTTGAAAGAGAAGATGCTCAACAGCGGTAAAGTTGTCGTCATTGATCACCTTGCGAGCGATGGTCGTGTGAGCGTCAAATGCACGCACAGGTGTGAGCTTAACTCGTATGTTGGAGTTCCGATAAAAGTGCGCAGGGGCATCGTGGGCGTATTCCATATCTTCTATCCTGAGCCAGTCAAACCGCCAGAGGAGATTGAGTTTGCCATTGTAGTTGGAAGGCAAATAAGCATCGGGTTTGATAACATCGTTGCGTTCAGTGAGGCTGTTGAGCACGCCAAAGCCCTACAAAGCTTCATGGAGGCGCAACTTGATGTGGCGATGACCGCGCCAACTCTGCTTGCTGGCGAAGTGCTGAAGTGGTTGAGGGAATCACTTGATGTTGAGCGTGCGGACTTTTACGCCTATGACGAAAAGGAATCGGTGCTCCGCCTCGAAGCGTCAATAGGGTTTCCAAGTTACAGGCTTAATGCTGTGAAAGAAGAGGGCGTGATCAAGTATGGCGAGGGCATCGTCGGAATTTGTGCATCTGAAAGGAGAGCAATATATGTGCCAGATTGCTCCCTTGAGCCACTATGGAAACCGTTTGCTGTGGATGCTGAACAGCCAATAAGGAGCGCATACGCAGTGCCTATGGCTTTCGGTGAGAAGCTGTTCGGCGTGATAGTGCTCATAGCAGATGAACCAAATGGCATCTCAAGCTTCAAGAGAAACCTTGCTGACCTGTTTGCCCATTATGTTTCCGCAGGGATGCAGATAGCGAGGTTGCTTGCGGAGTTGAAGCAGGCATACGAGGAGCTACAAATGATGCAGAGGGAACTGATACAGCAAGAGAAGATAAGGACGCTCGGGCAGATGGCGAGTGGCATCGCACATGACATCAACAATGTGCTCGTGCCGATATTGGGCTATGCGGAGTTGCTCTGCGAGATGCTCACTGGCGAGGAGGAGAAAAAGTATGCGACCGCCATATACAAGGCAGTGCAGGACCTCTCAAAGGTAGTTGAGAGGCTGAGGGCGTTCTATAAGAGGCGTTCGCCCGAAGAGGAGATTGAGCCAGTTGACTTGAAAGATGCGCTACTACAGGCTGTGGATATGACGAAGCCACGCTGGTATGACATGGCACAGCGCGAAGGGACAACGATTGAATTCAAGTTTGAGTTTGATGAATCGCTCCCGCCGATAGCTGGCGTCGGAAGCGAAGTCAGGGAGGCTGTCGTGAACCTGATTCTAAACGCAGTTGACGCCATCATAGCAAAGGGAAATGGTCACGGAGTGATCACCTTGAGGACGGGCACAAAGGATGGATGGGCTTTCGTTGAAGTTGAAGACGATGGCATCGGTATGGATGAGGAAACGAAAGAGAGGGCGCTCGAACCGTTCTTCACAACGAAAGCCGACAGGGGCACAGGGCTCGGCTTGCCTATGGTCTACGGCATAATGCAGAGGCATGAAGGGTTAGTTGAGATTGAGAGCGAGCTTGGTGTCGGAACAAAAGTCAGGCTACTGTTCCCGATGCGCACAATCAAAGAGCCAGTGAAAGTAAAGGAGCTGTTGGGTGAAATACCCCCGCTCAAGATCCTCCTCATCGACGACGATGTAAGGGTTCTCTCAACCGTTAAAGACATGCTCACCATGATGGGTCATGAGGTAGACACTGCAGATAGCGGTGAACGCGGGCTCGAGAAGTTCATGGATGCACACTCGCGTGGCGAGAGCTACAGGCTCGTCATAACCGATCTCGGCATGCCGAAGGTGAGTGGGATTGATGTCCTGAGGAAGGTGAAAGAACTCTCGCCGACTACGCCTGTCATCGTTTTGAGTGGTTGGGGAAGGGAATCCATACCGAAGGATGCCGATGGCTTTGTTGCGAAGCCACCGAGAATGCATGAGCTTAGGACCGCCATCGCAGACATCGTCAAAAATCAAAATGTGAATGTGTGAAGGTGGAAGGAGAGGTTTTAGTCATGCGGAGGCGGTGAGCAAATGCTCATTGATGCGCACCAGCATGTGAACTGGCTCGGACACGATGTCAGGAAGCTCATTGCGGACATGGACGAAGTCGGTATTGACATGTGCTGGCTTCTGACATGGGAATGCGATAAGGAAGAGATGACCGACGCCGATGCCCGTGTCATTTTTTCACCGCACAGTCATGGCATGCCACTTGCTGATGTGGTGGAAGCTTCAAGGCTTTACCCAGAGCGCATCATCCCATTCTACGCGCCTCACCCGAAGAAGAGGAACGCCCTAAGCCAGCTTCGTCAAGCTGTTGAGATGTTCGGCATAAGGGGTTGCGGGGAGTTCAAATTCAGGGTTCGCTTTGATGACCCAGACGCTGTTGCCATTTTCAACCTGTGTGGCGAGCTGTCACTGCCTGTGCTCTTCCACATTGATGTGCCACTGCCAAGGGGGAAGCCGATGAAGGAATGGCAGGCTTGGTATTGCTACGATATTGATGCGGTTGAGAGCGTCCTGAAGATGTTGCCGAATGTGAATTTCATCGGGCACGGTCCTGGCTTCTGGCGAGAGATATCAGGGGATGCTGATTCAGCAAACGAGGTCTATCCGAAGGGGAAGGTAGTCCCCGGTGGCAAGCTCATCAGGCTGTTAGCTGAGTATCCAAACCTGTATGCCGACATATCCGCAGCGAGTGGCTACAACGCACTAACGAGAGACATTGAACATGCGCGCAAGTTCCTGATTGAGTTCCAAGACAAGGTTCTCTTTGGGCGCGACTTCTTCGGCGTCAAGCACATTGAGCTGTTACGCCAACTTGACTTGCCAAAGGAAGCCTTCGAAAAGATCACCTACAAGAACGCCCTAAAGCTCGTCCCAGTTTAGGCTTTGGCGAATTTGGAATTGCAAGTGTTGCCACACCCGCTCAAGCGCTATAATTTGGTTTGAGGCTGAAACGCAGTAGCAAAAACTCATGATGGTGAGGTGCTAATGAGATGGGAGCATTCTTTGGTGCACTCAACTTCATCTTCGGCATAGCGCTCATTCTGGCGATGCTGTTCTACATAACCGAAACTGAGACTGGTGGCGGTGGCAGTATGGGTTGGGGCACAATCGGCGGAAGACGCATTTCGGCACTCCAAACGAAGTTCGGCATGGAAACATTCATCGAGAGATTCATCACTTGGATATTCATCGGCTTCATCGTGACTGCCTTTCTCACAGCGTGGTTTTATCGCCCGTAGACAATTCAACTCCTCATAGGCTTCTAAATGCCCGTTGCATGCACCCCTTAGATGCGAACTTCATCATCCACCTACGATCGTGGATTTGAGCTCCCTGCCCTATCAACGAAAACATCCATATTCTGGGAGGCGAACTGAACGAAGGAAGTGGCGAGCGTAGGGTCAAACTGCTTGCCAGCCTCAGAGATAACCCTTTTCAACGCTTCATCAATCGGCAACGCCGACCGATATGCCCTATCGGAGATCATCGCATCAAACGCGTCCACAATCGCCACGAGCCTCGCAAGTAACGGTATCTCCTCGCCACGAAGCCCGTGTGGATAGCCTTTGCCATCCCACCTTTCGTGGTGGTGCAACACGATCGGGATGACATCCCAAGGCAATGAGACACGAGAGAGTATCTCCGCACCTTTAACTGGGTGTAGCTTTATAAGCTCAAACTCCTCAGGTGTAAGTGTTTGGGGTTTCCTGAGGACCTCATCTGGGACGGCTATTTTACCGAGGTCATGCATCAACCCACCGACATGGAGGTTGTCAACCTGCTGTGGTTGTAAATTGAGCCAACGCCCGAAAAGGACAGCCCACTGCGTCACGCATTTCGAGTGATGCCTTGTGTATGGATCTTTAGCGTCGATCGCCTCGGCGAGAGCAGCTACGGTGTCAATGAAGGCGCTTGTGAGGCGCTCATGTAGCTGGGAAGTGTGAACCACCAATGAGAGGAGTTGAGCACCCATAACCGCAACTTCATATTCGTCGTGCGAGAAGCTACCGTCATCTTTTGCGAGGGCAACTATGCCATAGAACCTGTTGCCGACGCGTATTGGTGTAAGGATGAGGTCATAAGGTAGCGGAGCTGAAAGCAGTGGGGCTGAGAGCCTGTCGCTAAGACCACGCCTGATTATCATCGGCTCCGAACGGCTGAGGAAGACCCTCCATATGGAATCGCCCACAATGCCCTTCTCAATGCCATTGGAGATGTGGTGTGCACCCTCTTCATAGCGCACACGAAAAACATCGCCCTCAGGATCGTATGAGAGGACAGCGCACCCAGTTGCGCCAGCCATCCACTTCAACTGTCGCAAAAGCACCTCAAGGTCGCCACCCACCCTCTGCAACCGCACCAAGATGTCTTTGAACTGCCCAAGCTTCCTCTCCGAGTTCTCCCTCTTCTGCCTCTCAAAGTTGAGTTGGAAAAGCACTTCGCAAACTCTTTTGCACAAGCCATATAGCTCATCCTTCTCGTAGTCTTGGGATGGCATCTCACCTTTGCGGATGCAATTCAGAATGTCGTCTTCAAGCGATCTCAACTTCTTCCGAAACGACCTCCAAAGTAGGGTGTTGAGCAAGAGAGCCATCACGAAGCCAGCGCCGATGCCACACAAAGTTGATGCGAGCAAACCAACCGAAACCAATTGCGAGAGCAAAACTGCCACAGCGACGCACACGCACGCTATGGCGACGCAGTAGAGGAAGAACCTCATCTTGCACTCTCACCTTATCTTCGTTCCCGGCTGGACATCCCTATCGAGCGTAACGAGCGCCAGAGGTTTTTCCTCACCCGCTGCCAAGATCATCCCTTGCGAGACGATGCCACGAATCCTCGCTGGCTCAAGGTTAGCTACCAAAACCAAAATCTTGCCGACCAACTCCTCTGGCTTAAACTCCTTCGCTATCCCAGCGACGACGGTTCTCCTCTCAGTGCCCATGTCAACCTCGAGGCGCATCAGCTTATCAGTGCCTTCAACACGCTCCGCCTTCAAGACCTTAACTGCCCTCAAGTCTATCTTCGCAAACTCCTCAATCGTTATCCAGCCCTCATTGCCACGACCTTCGCCACCCGTCTCCTTTGCAGTTGACATGGCTTGTGAACTCACCCTGATTGCTTCGCCCTTCGGGAACAGCACCTTAGGCTCTTCGACCATCGTCCCTTCGGGGAGCTTATCGAAAGAAGTGATGTGGTGCCAACGCCAACTGTTAAAAGCATCGCCAACTCCAAGCTGACGGGCGATCTCAAAAGCTGTTGATGGCATGAAAGGCAACAGCATTATGGAGAGCGATGAGAGCACATCCAAAAGCTCCCTCAAGGTATCTTCAAGCTCGCTCATCTTCCCTTCCTTTGAGAGCCTCCACGGCGCTCTCCGTTCAATGAACTTGTTGGCTGAGCGTATCACCTCCCACATCAACGATAGAGCTTGAGCAAACTCGTATTCATCCATAGCCTTCGTTATGTCCTTCTCCTTCTCCACGATGAGCGAGCGCAGTTCGCCAGAGGCGTCCCTAAGTGGTGGCACTCTGCCACCCAAGTATCGCCTAACCATGACCAGCACCCTTTGAACCAAGTTGCCGAGCTCGTTAGCTAAGTCGCTTTCGAACCTCGCGTAGAGGTTTGAGCGCTGGAAGTCACCATCAAGACCGAACGAAACCTCTCGGAAGAGGAAGTAACGGATCGCATCAACAGCCCTATCAAATGCGCATCCAGTCCTTGACGCTATCTCGTTTGCGAGGCTAACTGGCTCTATGACATTGCCTCTTGACTTCGACATCTTCTCGCCCTCAATGTTCCAGAAGCCGTGCCCGAAGACGCATTTTGGCAAGGGCAGTGACGCAGCCATCAGCATCGCTGGCCAGAGCGTGCAGTGGAAGCGTGTGTAGATGTCCTTGCCAACAAGGTGCAGATCAGCGGGCCAGTAGCGGTTGAACTTCTCAACATCCTCCCCTTCATCGCTACCATACCCTATGCCACTCAAGTAGTTTATGAGGGCATCAAACCAAACATAAACGACCATCGGTTGCTCGGAGCTTGAGTGCTTTATCGGGAAAGGTATTCCCCACCTTGAGACCCTCGTTATAGCCACATCCTTAAGACCTGCGCGGACAAACGAGATGACCTCTTTGCCTCTGAACTGGGGCACAAGGAACTCTGGATGCTCTTCATAGAAGCGCAACAGCCTTTCGGCGAAAGCGCTCAAGCGGAAATAAAATGCAGGCTCACGCACCCACTGGACATCCCTTCCACACTCAGGGCACTTCCCATCTTTTAGCTCTTCCTCTTGGTAGAATGTCTCCTCAAAGACACAATACCAACCTTCGTAGTAGCCCTCATAGATGGCGTCAGGTGTATTCGCAACGATTTGTTCAATGAAGCGCTTGACAGCCCTTTTGTGTCTCTCTTGCGTTGTGCGGATGAAGTCATCGTAGGATATCTTGAACGCTTGCCAGACTTGCTGGAAACGCTCTGCGAGCTCGTCAACGAACTGCTGTGTATCCATACCTTGCTCTTGGGCAGCCTTTGCAACCTTTATCGCGTTTTCATCCGTGCCAGTCAGGAAGAAGACATCCTCTCCGAGCAACCTGTGATAGCGTGCCACTATGTCGGCAGCGATCGTGCAATAGGCTGTGCCTATGTGAGGCACATCGTTCACATAATAGATGGGCGTCGTTACATAGAATTTGCCCCCCATGATCACATCACCTTCAAAGCGATCTTGATGCACAAGTTTTCCTCAGGCGCTTTCATCTTCCTCCCTAAGCGAAAGCATTATGTGAACTTCGTTGAGCAACTGCTCGCTTATCGGAGTCGGAGAGCCAGTCAACGGATCATATCCAGTGCTCGTTTTAGGGAAGGCTATCACTTCCCTAATATTGTCCGTTCCCGCTATGAGCGCTATTATCCTATCAAGCCCCAACGCAATCCCACCATGCGGTGGCGCACCATACTCAAACGCCTCAAGTAAAAAGCCGAACTTGTGATATGCCTCATCCATCGGCAGGTCAATGGCTCTAAATAGTGCCTCTTGCAGTTCCCTTCGGTGTATCCTTATGCTCCCACCACCAATCTCGTAACCGTTGAGCACAATGTCGTATGCGTTCGCCCTTATCTTGCTGAGCGGATGTTCTGGATGACCTTTCGGCAATGTTGAATTAAGCCCCTCAAAGAGCATTGGCTCATCTTCTGGCAATGGGGCTGTGAACGGGTGATGAACTGGAGTGTATCGCCCTTCTTCCTCATCCCATTGAAGCAATGGGAAATCTACGACCCACACGAATTTCCAATCACCGTATTTTGTCAGACCGAGCTTGCCCGCCAAGTGCTTCCTTAGGAGCCCAAGCACATTGCAAGCAAGCTCGTTTTGGTCAGCTACTATGAGCACCAAGTCACCATCCTTCGCGCCGACACGCTCAAATATCGCCGACAACTCACCATCGCTCAAAAACTTAGCCACATGCGAGTGGACTTCCCCTCCTCCAACCGCTATCGTTGCTAAGCCCTTAGCGCCAGCTCGCTTTGCCATATCAGTCAACTCCGCAACTTCCTTCCGTGAGAAGCTCGCGCATCCGACAGCATTCAACGCCTTTACTCTCCCACCCGACGCCACAGTTTGTGAGAAGACTTGGAAAGAGCTCCCAGAGACTATGTCGGTTATATCGCACAGCTCCATGCCGAAACGCAAATCTGGCTTATCTGTCCCGTAGCGCTCCATCGCCTCAGCGTAGCTCATCCTCAAGAACGGCGTCTCAATTTTTATTCCAGCGCTCACCTCAAAAGCGTATGCGAGCATCCGCTCAACGACATCAAAGATGTCCTCACGAGTGATGAAAGACATTTCAATGTCGATCTGAGTGAACTCAAGCTGTCTATCCGCCCTCGGGTCTTCATCCCTGAAGCATCTTGCAATCTGGAAATACTTCTCTATGCCCGCAACCATCAACAGTTGCTTGCAGAGCTGAGGCGACTGAGGCAAAACATAGAATTTGCCAGCGTGAAGCCTTGACGGGACGATGAACTCCCTTGCGCCCTCTGGCGTGTGCTTCCAAAGTATCGGTGTCTCGATCTCCCAAAAGCCTTCGGAGTCCATGAAATCCCTCACAGCCTTCGTGAACCTGTAGCGTAGCTCAATGATGTCACGCATCTTCTGGCGACGCAGATCAAGGTAGCGATACTTCAACCGAACCATCTCATCAACATCCTCGGATGATGTCAGTTGGAATACGGGTGGCTTTGAAGTGTTCAACACTTCCAACCTCTCACCCCTAACTTCAATCTCACCTGTGAGCAGTTTCGGGTTCTCCGTCCCCGGTGGTCTTCGGACGACTTCACCTTCAACAGCCAACACATATTCGTTTCCGACCTCAGAAGCAAGCTCATGCGTTTCCTTTGAGCATACCGAGGGGTCAAAGACAACCTGCACTATGCCACTTCTATCCCTCAGGTCAATGAAGATGACGCCACCGTGATCCCTGACCCTGTTGACCCATCCACATAGCCTCACCTTTTGACCGATGTGCTCAGTGCGCAACTCGCCACACCAGTGTGTGCGCATCATGGCTTTCTTCATCTCCCCGAGAGAAGATAATCGACGAGCTTCTCCAAAGGGACTTTCTCCTGCCTGCTCAACTTCATTGCCCTCACCGTCGCAAAGCCGTTTGACAGCTCCTCATCACCTATGATGACAGAGTATGTGGCACCGAGCCTATCGGCAAACCTGAGTTGCGCCTTCAAGCTCCTGTCGAAATAATCCATGTCAGCGCGCACCCCAGAATGCCTCAAACGACGCAACAGCGAGAATGCAAACTGCTTTGCGCTCTCACCGACGACGCACACGAAAACATCCACAATGCTATCCTCGGTGCAACGCAGGTTAGCGCTCTGGCGCAACAGGAGCACCCTCTCAATCCCGCACCCAAAGCCGATCCCCGGAGTCGGCTTGCCACCGCATTCCTCAACGAGCCCGTCATACCTGCCACCAGCTAAGATAGCGCTTTGAGCACCAAGAGATGAGTGGAGGAACTCAAATGTTGTTTTCGTGTAGTAGTCCAAGCCCCTAACGAGCTTATCATCTTGGACATAGGCTACACCAACCGCATCAAGGTATCTAAGCACCGCCTCAAAATGCGCCAAGCACTCACGGCAAAGGTATGAGAATATGCTCGGTGCCGAAGCCATAAGCATTCTACACTTCTCCTCTTTGCAATCGAGCATGCGCAGTGGGTTTGTTAAGAGCCTCCTTTTGCAATCGTCACAGAGCTCATCCTTGAGCGACATCGCATAATCGGTGAGCGCTTTCCTGTATGCGGGACGACAGTTTGGGCATCCAACGGAATTGATGTGTATCTCGTAGCCGTCAATCCCCAGCTCGCTCAGGAAGTCAACACCAAGCGTTATAACTTCGGCATCAACCGCAGGGTCGCTTGAGCCGATTGCCTCAACTCCAGCTTGATGATGTTGTCTGTATCTGCCAGCTTGTGGTCTTTCGTATCGGAATATAGGTGCGATGTAGAAGAGCTTGACAAGTGGCATTCCGTAGCCCAAGTTGTGCTGAATGTATGCACGCACAGTCGGGGCAGTCCCTTCGGGTCTAAGCGTATAGCTTTCGCCACCGGGGTCTGTGAAGGTATACATCTGCTTCATGACGATATCCGATGCCTCGCCAACTGAACGCACAAACAAGTCCGTATCCTCAAAAGCTGGTGTCCTTATCTCACGATAACCGTAAAGTGAGCAGATGCGCCTGAATGTCTCCTCAGCGAAACGCCACTCAGGTATTTCATCGGGAAGCACATCATGAGTTCCCCTTGGCGCTTTATACTTCGCCATGCGCAACATCAGCCTCCGAAGATGAGAAGGCAAGACAAAGCTGTGGAGCGGAAGCTTCTTTTGCAATGTCAATTTTAGCGCAGGAGCGATGCGACAAAAAGCGATAAAATGACAAACCGAAAAAGGGCGGTGAAAACGAAAATGGTTGATGTTGAGATATTCGCCATAGGCAACGAACTTCTTCTTGGGGATGTCTTGGACACAAACACGAATTACCTGTGCAAGCAACTTACGGGCATGGGCGCTAAGGTATGCAGGGCTGTCATGCTTCCAGATGATGTCAATGTAATCGCAGAGGAACTGCGCATCGCAACCTCAAAAGGTAGGAGACTCATCATCACGACTGGCGGGCTTGGACCAACCGAGGATGATAAAACGCTTGAAGCTGTCGCGATTGCATTTCGCGTCGGACTCAAGTTGAACGAGGATGCATACCGCATGGTGAGTGAACGCTATCGCCAACTGTTCGCCGAGGGCTTGGTTGACAGCCCAGAGATGACGGAGCCGAGAAGGAAGATGGCGATACTGCCAGAGGGTGCGGTGCCGATTTTCAACCCTGTTGGAACTGCGCCAGCGGTGTGGTTTGAGTGGAAAAGAGGACACACTTTGCTCTGCCTTCCGGGTGTCCCAAGAGAACTCGTTGGCATATGGGAGAGCACCCTCCCACCGTTCCTGATGGGATTGCTTGGTAGGGGCTATTTCAAGCTGGTTGAAGTCATCGCCGAGATATGCGATGAGTCAAAGCTTGCGCCAATCGTGAGCGAGGTGGCAAAAGCTCACCCGAGCGTTTATGTGAAGTCGAGGGCTTCACGGTTCGGGCGAGATGTCAAGCTTAAGATAACGCTCTCAATGTCATCAGAGGGAAAAGAAGAAGTTGATGCGGAAGTGAATTCCGCAGTGGCTCATCTCCAAAGCCTCCTGAAGAGCATGGGCATCAACTCCGAGGTGGTTGAGCCACACCACGATGCCAAATGAAGGGAGCAGGTGATGAATGCAACTGCTGTGGCTTAGTTTCATGCTCTACATGTTCACATTGGGCGGAACCGTCTACGGTCTCTTCTCACCGTCAACATCGTTGCTCAACCTCATCATTTGCATTGCCCTATGGCTCGCCATCCTCGCAACAATAAGAGATGCTCAGGATATGATGAAACTCATCTTCGTAGCACCATTAGCTGTGTGGTATGTTCTGACTGCTTTCCTTTCCATCTACCCGCGCATGAGTTATGAGGCGACGGTTTACCGACTTTTGTATTTAGCCACATTTGTTGTAGCGTGGCGCACTGCTCAAAGAGAGGGTGGCAACCGCTACATCGCTATGAGTCTCCTTGTAGCGTGTGCTTTTGAAGCCACACTCTCACTCATACAATGGTTGACATGGCTTCCGAGACGCCCACCGGGAGAGCCTTTTGAGAGAGTGCTTAAAGGGACGCTTAACCACCCTAACGATTTGGCATTGTTCTTGGTCATCGCACTCCCGCTGTGGATAGCGTTTGCAGTTGAGGAGCAGAAGAAGTTTGAAAGCAAGCTGGTGGTGCACATTTGCACAGCTGGCGCTGTGGCAACTTTGTTCTGCTTACTGCTCACATGTTCAAGGAGTGGATATGCTGGGTTGATAGCGATATCGCTCTCGTCCACCGCCATCATGCTGAGACGGAAAAGCGAAATCGCACGCTGGCTCAAACAGCATGCACTCATAGTAGCCGTCGCAGTCGCAGTGTTATTGATTGGTGTGCTCCTTGTCCCGGGCAACTGGGTGATTAGAAGGCTTGTAGCCATGTTCACGCACATTGATATCAGCGTCTACAACCGCATAGCAATGTGGCACTACACAGCCAAGATGAGTATGAGCAAGTGGATTAATGGAGTTGGTGCTGGATGCTACCCGTTAGCATACACCAAGTTCATCCCACAAGGCGGCGTCAGAGAGATACCATTGCACCCGCATAACTTCTACCTTCACATAGCTGCCGAAACTGGGTTAGTAGGGCTGGCGCTGTTTATCGCTCCTTTGTTGCTGTGCCTGATTTTGAGCTGTGGGCGCATACTCGGTTCAAGGCATGGCAGTGCGAGCGCATATGAAGTCGCTACATGGTGCGCAGTCGTGGGCTTCCTCGTCGGTTCGATAGGCAATTCTGAGCTTGAGATGCCCGCAATCATGTGTGCATTCGCTGTCACCGTCGGCATCTGTGCTTCAAGCGCTTCATTGGGACATATCGGCATCCACCGTAGCGCCAACACAAGCACCAAAAAAACGATGAAGGTCGCGATAGCTTCCTTAGCCCTGTTCACGCCACTTGCGCTCGTGGCATTGCTTTTCGGGTTTCGCTACAGTGTGGCTCACCTCCTCTTCGTCAATGCGATGCACGAAGAAGAGACCGAAGCTCGCTTGAGAGGGTTAAGGCTGGCGATAAAGCTTGATCCAACTTTTGCATACTACCATGCACAACTTGGTCTAATGGAGTTTAAGAGGGGCAGGCTTGATGAGGCACTCAAATGCTTTGAGGTAGCGCTAAAGTGCTTCGACGAAGATGCACTCTACTGGCACAACATCGCTCAGATAAAACTGTGCATGCTCTGTCGGCTGTTGGGTTCTTGGGGAAGGACAATGGATGAAATGAAAGGCGAGCAAAGAGCGAAAGCGTATCACCTGATTGAGGACGCTGTGAAAGCGCTCTCAAGGGCACTTCCATTGGACCCGTCAAATGAGGTTTACAGCGTCAAGCTCAACTCCGCAAGAGCGTTGCTGGAAGAGTCAAGGGGCAACTTGCGCGTAGCGCTGACCATGCTTGAGCAAGTTGCAAAATCAGGTCTACCAATGCCTGCATGGGTAGCCAAGCACGCTAAGGCGCTCGCATTCAAACTCAAAGCTGATGCAAGTTTTTTTGACAGAGCGACAGCCACTGCAATGTATCAAAAAGCACTACATTTGCCAGTGCGCTACAGGCGCATCGGATACGAAGACGAAGCCATAGAAGCCGACGCCAAAGCATGTTGCCCACAATAACCCCCCTTCACTTCACCGACTACCAAGCACACCCAAAATATTGCATGCGCCCAAACCTTGCACTAAAATTTGCTAAAGACGAGCGTGCTCAAATCGAGTTGGGAGGTGTTTTAAATGGCGCAAATGGGTTTAGTAATCGGCGTGATCGTTCTTGTGAGCTTCATAGTTGGCTTACTCCTTAGTAAGCTACTTTTCAGAGCACCAGATACAAAAACGCTTGAACAGCAAGTTGGCGATTTGGAAAGGCGCCTTGAAGAACTCCAACGAACGGTAGCAACTCAACAGCAAGTTGAGCTTATTCGCTCAGATTTAACAACTGCTCAAAAGAGTCTGACTCAAGCCGACACACGCCTACAATCGTTGACCGAATTCACCCAAAGGACCTTCTATCCACAAGTTGTGGAGCAACTTCAAAACGCAACCAAAACCTTAGCCACGCTCGATCAAGCCCTCAACGATGCCAAACGAGACCTCAAAAACGCAGGCGAGAACATCACATCCGTCAAGACACTGGTAGAAGAGGCGAGCAATAACCTTCGTAGCTATCAAGAGCAGTTGATCAACAACCTGCGTGAACTTCAACGGGACTTAGGTATTGCGAAGGCAACAGTTCAAGAGATAGCCATGCAAGTGAACATCCTCACAGGGTTGGAGAAGGCGGTTGGGCGTATTGAGGAGAATATTGACCAACTGACACGCATTTTGCTTGGGAGGAAGAGTGGAGTTGTGGGTGAGAGACTTGTGGAGGAACTCTTACGCCCCATCCCTGAAAGCTGGGTAGAGCGAAATGTCAAAGTTGGCGATGGCGAAGTTGAATTTGCAATCAAGATGCCTGGCAATCGCTTCATACCCCTGGATAGCAAATTCGTTGCTCCTGATCTGGTGGCACAACTTGAGGGCAACAGCGAAAACGAGGAAAAACAAAAGCAACTGGAGAAGGAAGTAAACAGGCAGATGGAACAGCGCTTAAGGGAAGTTAGCAAGTATCTGAAGGATGAGAGAATGCTTGGCTTTGCTATTGCTGCAGTCCCAGACTCGGTTTACTCCATCTGCAGAAGCGCTATCAAAAAATCAGCTGAACGCAACATTGTGGTTGTGCCATACACCCTACTCTTGCCGTTCGTGCTGAGCCTTTACATGATGGCACAGAAGCTTGGCATATCAAGGATAGGCGATACAGAACAAGCGATATGCACCGCAAAAACAGCCTTAGAAGAGGCAAAAAAGGAGCTGGAAAATATGGCAAAGGAAGTCAGAGCCATAAGCAATCAGAGGGAGAAGGCTCTGAAGAGTGTGGAATATGCCATAAGGCATATTTCGAAACTGATTGAGGGTGAAACTCCCATCCCAGAGGAGTCGGAAACACTGGTTCAAAGTGAGGGAAGTGAATAATCACGCTTTTATGGAAAAATGAGCTTTTGCCCATCAATACGGCAATTGGGAGACGGCTTTTGAGACGATTGCCACTGCAGCGCAGAACATCCCAACTAAGCCCATCCCGCAAGAATACCCACCAAGCAAAACTGCAGCGTATCTTCGCCAAGTTTCTGGGTCAATTCGCTTTTCGATGTAGAATCGGCGCACGAGTGCCCCCGCGAATTCAACGAAGATGTAGTGCGGGAGCATCCCAGACATGCCACGGATAAAGCCATAAATGAGCAATATTGGCAATTGGAAGGCGTAGAGTATCCCATACGCAGCTATAGATGATGCAAAGAATGTGGCAATAACTGGGAATTTAACGGCTTGAAGTAGAGCCTGCTTACCCTTAGCAGTCGCTGTCCACCAAAGCGATGCATAAAAAGCCTGCAACGGCCACATCTTTTGCGCATACGGGTATACGGAGCTCGGTATCGGAGCTAATCTCCATATTATTTGCCAAACTGCAAGGTTGCTCGGTATAGCAATGCAGATGACGAGGATAACAGCTTTGAGCAGGCTTGTAAACTTTGTCCCAGTTAACTCAACGATCCTCCAGTGCTGTGCAGCGCCACCGTAGTCTGCAATTGGTATTGGCGCAAACCATATGTCAATTCCCTTGTAGCCAGTGAGCTTGCTGTAGAGGATGAAGGTCGCTTCCCTGACATACGGGATCGTAATCCACTGCCCTGTCAAGCCGATCATGCGAGCGTCCACATAAGATGTGAGAGGCGTGTAAACGAAGGCGAAAAGAAGCAAGAACCAGAAATAAAAATGGGGTATGAGGTGGTGGCAGAGGATGACATAAGCTATCGCAGCGCCTATGTAGGCAAGTAGCATGACAGGTATTGGGAAATCGCCCCTGCCAGGAGGCGGTGTGAAACTCCCCCTCTCCCTTCTTTCGGTGGTTCTACCGACTTTCAAAGCCGATGATATGACGGAAGCTATCCCAAGCGTTGCGACAGCGAGCGATACCCCGATGCTTGCGCTCAACCAAAAGTCGTAGTGGTTGACTGTCTGCGTTTGTATTGTGTCCATCCCGGGTCGCCACTGCTTCAAGAAGCCTTTGTAGTAGAGGATTGGGTTTAGGATGAGCGTCAAGAGAGCAGCTATGAAGCCACCAGTCACAGACCAAAACGGTGCGACGAAGCCATAAAGGAAAGAGCCCAAGTCAGTTCCGATGCCAGTTGGTGTTGCTGGCAAAACATTTTGCGTGTTGTGCGTCAGCTCAATGAATGGTATTTTGATGAGCTGTAGTGGGCGAGTCATCAGTGCGCCAGTAAGCGTTGGGATGCCCACATAGAAGATGCCCCACGCAAGCCCAATCATCGCACCAATCGAGAAAATCCTCCAACGCCATGTCTCCTCTTTCGTTGTTATCTCAGCAAGTGCAGTCGCAGAGAGAGCGCCAACTGGCGCAAGCGGGAAAGGTAGCCTCTCATAATCCGATGTGATCCTGAAGAGCAGGTAGCCAAAACTAAACCCTTTAACTTGCCCGACAGTGCTACCAAACAGCATGAGCAGGATGGGGACAACCCAATGTGGGTGGAAGAAGGTTCGGTGAATGATAGCTGGCGAGTCAGCAGGCGGAACAACCCATGTTGGTATTTCATCAGCTATGCCCAAGCCCTTGGTCACATGCGATGTGCGTAAGTAGACATTCCATATGAAGCCTTGGAATGGGTTTGTGCCGATGAGTGCACTCGCAACCACCACGAGCAAGTAAACTTCTTGCCTGCGCAAGACCATGAATGAACGCCTTGCGACCTCAACGAACAAAATCACCGTTACCCATTGAGCAGCAGCACCGAGCGTATGCCCAGCAACGAGCCAAAGGTAAATTGAACCTGGTAAGAAGACGAAGGCTACAAACAAAGCCCCGACAACAGTCTTGAGTGTGAAGCCCTCCTCAAACTCCTTTGGCACATCCATCATGCGCCGATATTCTTCAAGCTCAGCATCAATGCCAATCGCAGGCGCTCTTACCTTCGCCACTTGCTTCCCCCTCCCCTTCAACATTTGCTAACGACGCTTTTTACCAAAACATAGCGCATGCTCAAAGCAGTGTAAACTGGTTGCCACCCGAAAGCTCAGCCATGCAAACTCCCTTTCAAGCGCCCCAACCTATCGCACCCTAAACAAGAACGCCTTAACATGTTGCGAGCGCTCACCAAGAAGCTTAACAACGATATGACGGAAGCGTTCCATGTCACCGAGCATATAAAGTATTGTTGCAAGCGGGTCTGCGATTGTGCCGTTTGGTGCAACAACCGTTGCAACAACACCTTTAGCCTCAATGAAGCCTGAGCGTGGATCAACGATGTGAGAGTATCTTGAGCCACCGAATTCAAAGAACTGCTCAACATCGCCCGATGTTGAGACAGCAGCATTAGCTAAAACTATTTTCCCATCGCATCCATCCACACCCGATGTGGCATATGGAAGAGCTATCTTCCACCCTTCGCTATTTGGCGGTGGATCGCCAACGACGATATCACCGCCCGCTTCAATGAGCGCGCTACACAAGCCTTTTCGCTTGAGCACATCTATTGCGCAATCAATGATAAAGCCTTTTGCGATCCCTCCGAGATCAAGGAGCATCCCGCTCTCAAGCAATTGAACAGTCCTTGAAGTGGCATCAAGGCGCATCTTCTTCCAGCCGACTTTTTTGAGAGCGTCTTTCACCTCCTCCTGCGATGGCAATCGCCCTTTTGCTCTTGCGTTCCTCCACAAGTGAGTTAGCGGTCCTACAGTCACATCGAAAGCGCCATCCGTCAGTTCTGCCAACTTCTGCGCCAGCTCAAGGACGCAAAACAATTCATCGCTCACCTTAACAGGGTGACCACCAGAACAGGCGCATAAGCGCATCACTTCGCTCCTCTGACGATAGTCGCTGAAGATGTCCTCAAGCTCGGCTATCCTCTTGAAAGCAGCCCTGCAACCATCTTCTGCCCTTTCCATGCTATCAGCGTAAACGACGATGCGCACCTTCACACCCATGTGCAGTTGCGCAAACTCAAATCGTCTTATAGGTTCGCCACAACGCCCATACGGCATCGATATGAACGCTAAAGTGAGAATGGCACATAGCGACATGGCAATGGATGAAGACAACAAAATCCGTTTCAGCCATTTACATCTCGCCGCCACAGATGGCATCGTCAGCTCACCATCGGTTTGAAATCGATTGGGCGCTCTTCGCAGAACCCGAAGAAGTATAGCAGTGCTTGAACTATCCTCTCGGACGCTTTCCCATCACCATATGGATTGACGCAACGAGCCATTGAAGCATATGCATGTTCATCAGTGAGCAATCGGCTCAACTCGCTTGATATCGTTGTCTCATCCGTCCCAACGAGCTTAACCACGCCAGCCTCAACACCCTCGGGACGCTCCGTCACATCTCGAAGCACCAAGACGGGTTTTCCAAGCGTCGGTGCCTCCTCCTGAACGCCACCTGAATCGGTCACGATTATGTATGCAGTGCGCATGAGTTGAACGAAGCCAAAGTAGTCAGGTGGTTCAATCAACTCAACCCTCGTGTGCGCTCCAAGATACGAAGTGGCAATCTCTCTAACGAGTGGGTTTTTGTGCATCGGGAAGACCACCCTGACATCGCTGAACTCGTTAAGGACTTTCAAGAGTGCCCTACATATGCGCTTCAAAGGCTCACCCCAATTCTCGCGCCTGTGTGCTGTTACGAGCAACAGGCGTTCACCCGCTTCGGAAGGTGGTGGCAGGCGCTTCAAGCATTCAATGAGCGCATCAACGACTGTGTTCCCCGTGACGAATATACTGTGCTCATCAACACCCTCTTTCAGCAGGTTCAGCTTGGCTTTCGGTGTCGGCGCAAAATGCACATCAGCGACAACACCTATGAAGCGCCTGTTTATCTCCTCTGGGAACGGTTGGAACTTATCCTTCGTCCTCAAACCAGCTTCAACATGCGCTATGGGTATACGCTCGTAGTATGCTGTGAGCGCTGCAGCAAACGCCGTTGTGGTGTCGCCTTGAACTATCACCATATCAACCTTCTCCGAATTGAGCACCTCGGTAAGCCCTAAAAGGGCACGAGATGTTAACTGGCTCAAGCTTTGACCATGTTGCATGATGTTCAAATCGTAGTCGGGGCGCAGACCGAAGAAGTCCAAGAACTGATCAAGCATCTCCCTATGTTGAGCTGTGACGGTCAGGATGAGTTCAAACTCATCGCGTTGCCTTAGAGCGTTAATGACTGGGGCGAGCTTTATGCACTCAGGGCGTGTCCCAAAGGTAACCATGATGCGGACCTTGCGGTTGCTTGGATTCTTATGAGCCACCGCTATCACCCGTTTTTTGTTCACCGCCTCGGTGCAAGCGATACCATGTTAGCAACAACCCACAAATCGTCTTTGCGTCCTTTATTGCGCCAGCTTCAATCTGCGAGATGGCTTCGTCAAGCGTCATCTCGACGACTTCAATGAATTCCTCCTCATCAAGCTTCCTCTCCTCAGGCTTGAGGTCGCTCGCCAAAAACACATGCAACTTCTCCGTGCTATACCCAGGTGCAAGGTAGATTGAGAAGAGCTCCTCCAACTTCCCAGGGCTGTATCCTATTTCCTCAACGAGCTCCCTTCTTGCGCACTCAATCGGCGTCTCGCCTTCCGCCAGAGTGCCCGCTGGTATCTCAAGCAAGTTCTCGTTGGCGGGTTTCCTGAACTGCCTTATGAGTATGACCCTCTCCTGCGATACCATGGGCACAATAGCGACAGCACCGCGATGCTCAACTATCTCCCTTGTCGTTATGCGCCCGTCTGGCAACATGACAGTATCAACTCGCAAGTTCACCACCCTACCCTCGTAAACGCGCTTGCTCTCTATCGTCCTCTCAGTCAGGTCTGCAGGCAAGCGAACCACCCCTTTCAACTTAGGGTCACTTGAAAGCGTTGGATTGTTTCCTCAGACATCACCATAGCACGCCTCGGTAAGGCAAAGCCAGCTACACGGCGTGGCAAAATCATTGTGATAGGCTTTGCTACTGTGAGCTTCCAGCAAAGGAGTGAAGTGGATGGGACTTCGCTCAACCCATATCCTCCTTCTTGCGCTTGTGGCGATAGTAGTGATTGGCGTCATCGTCAATGCAATAATCATGTCGCAGAAGCCCTCCGTCCGCCCACCAGATATTGAATTGCTTGTGACGGGGAAGATGCGGGGACGCTTTGAGCTTTGTGGTTGCCCTGGGGAGAGACTGCAGAGCTTGCCGATAAGAGCTTCCGTCATAAGGCAACTGCTGAACAACACTGAGAGGCGAAAGAGGCTCATACTCGTTGAGTCAGGCGAGTTCGTCGGCGATAGGAAATCGGTTGAGGTGGCGATGCGCTCTTTCAAGATGCTCGGATACGACATCGTAGCGGTAGCCGAAGGTGAGCGCAGATACATTGATGAAGTGAGCTCATATGCGAAGACGCTCGGCACAAAGCTCATAGCGAGGGATGCCTGCCCAACTGGCACAAGCGAAACATGTAAACCGTCGTGGGTGATCAAGCGCCAAAACTTCACGGTTGCCTTCGTCACAACCGGCGTGCAACCACAGAAAAAAGCGGTTGACGAAAAATGGAAAGAGGTGGAGAGGGACATTGAGGCAGTCGCAAAGGAAGCAAACGCTGTCATACTCATCAACCACTGGCAGTTGGAGGAGCTTGAGCGTGTGCTGAAAGTGAGTGACGCTAAAAAGCACATAACGCTTGTGATCAACCATGATACACCCGAGACGCAAAGGGAGAACAAGCTGGAGAGACGATTTGGCGTTTACATGCTCATGCTTACAGATGTGCTACAACCTATGCCCATCGTGAACATATGGCTACGCAGAGGCAAAGCAAGCGTTGTCAGACTAACACAACTCGCAGTTCCACCCGCAAGTCCACCAGATGAGAAAGTGGAGAAACTCGTCAGCTCATACTACAGGGAAAGGCAGAAGAGGTTGAGGGAGGAGTGGAGTTCACTTGTGAGGCGTGTTAAGAGGAAGGAATACATGTCCCCGAAGGAATGCTCAAAATGCCATGAGGCACAATATCGGCAGTGGCTCACTACGAAACACGCAAAAGCCATCCTGACGCTCGTCGAAAAGAACCGTGTTGAGCCAGAATGCTTGCAATGCCATTCAGAGGAGTTCAGGCAGACGAAACTCCTAACCAATGTCAGCGAAGGCTACGGCGTTGAATGCGTATCATGTCACCTTGAACTCAAAGACCCAATCAAGGTGAAAGAGCATGGGCAGATGCCCTCGGAGAGGGCTCGTCCACCAAGGGTTGATCCGAAGAGAGTCTGCACAACATGCCACAACAAGGAGCACTCACCAAAGTTTGAGGGAGAGCTGTCAGACTACATGATGAAGGTGAGGCATTGAAACTTTGAAAAAGCGTTGGCGTAAGCTAAGGCGCATTTAAGGTTGAGGGGGAGTCTCCATATCAGGCGCTACATCGGCGAAGCGAGTGTATCGCTTATCGAACTTCATCGTGAAACTGGTTGTCGGACCGCTCCTCTGCTTCGCTATGAACACTTCAATGTCAACGACTTCCTTCTGGTCTTTCTCGGAGTCCTCTTTTTTGCTTTTGCCCCTACCTGACTTCTCCTCATCACCCTCCCTGTGAAGGAATATGACCACATCCGCCTCGGCTTCTATAGCTCCACTGTCACGCAAGTCAGCGAGCATAGGGCGTCTTCCTGGGCGATGCTCCACAGCTCTTGAGAGTTGAGAGAGCGCCATCACCGGCACATTCAATTCCCTTGCGAGTAGCTTTAGGGAGCGAGCTATCTCGCCGACCTCTTGCGCCCGCGTGTCAGCCTTCCTCGGTGGTCTGACGAGCTGTAAGTAGTCAACTATGATGAGCCCAAGCCCCCTCTCAGCCTTCAGCCTCCTTGAAAGAGCCCTTATTTCAAACGGTGACAGGTCTGCTGAATCAACTATGTAAATCGGTGCGCTGTAAAGGTCTTCACAGGCTCTCGCGAGCTTCTCCAGATCTTCATCTTGGATTGATGTGCGCCTCATCTGGTGTAGGTTCACAAGCGCATAAGTGCACAGCATGCGTTGAATGAGTTCCTGCTTCGACATCTCCAGACTGAAGATGACCACGACTTGTTTCTCCCTTAACGCTACATTGAGCGCTATGCACAGCGCAAACGATGTCTTCCCTATGCCAGGACGCGCTGCCACTACAATCAACTCAGAAGGGTGCAACCCGCCAGTCCAGTAATCAAGCAACCTAAAACCTGTGGGTAGACCAGTCAGGACACCACCAAGCGAGTAATGCCTCTCTATCCTTTCCCATGCGTCTTTGAGCAAGCCTTGCAGTGGTTCATAGTGACAGCCAAGACGCCTTTGCCCGATGCTCAATATGGCAGCCTCAGCCCTATCGATTATCGTGTCTGCATCCTCTTCTTGCTCAAATGCCCAATTGGCGATCGATGTGGCAGTGCTTATCAACTTGCGCAGGATTGACTTCTCCATCACTATGCGAGCATAGTCAGTTGCGCTTACGGTCGCTGGGCAACTCTCAACCAACGCCGAGATGTATCGCGTTCCGCCAATGCTATCAAGCAATTTGAGCCGCCTCAACTCCTCCACTACTGTAACCATGTCAGTTGAAGCGCCACGCTCATAAAGCTTCCTTATGATTTCGTAGATGATGCGATGGTGCTCAAAATAAAAGTCATCCGGTTCAAGCATGGTGGTAACTTGGGCTGTGGCTTCCCTGTCTATCATCATTGCGCCCAAGACCGCCTGCTCCGCATCAATGCTATGAGGCATCGCCCTTTCTACGCTTGTGGCTACCATACAATCACTTCACCTCTAACTGCTCTCGGCTATGACACGCACCTTCAAAATAGCGTTTATGCCTTGCCCCAGCCTTACAGCCACATTGTGCAAACCTACAGTGTGAATTGGCTCTTCCAAATCAACTTGGCGCCTGTCAAGCTCAACCCCAATCTGTTCCTTTATCCGAGCGACTATCTCTTGAGATGTAACTGCAGCGTGGAGCCTGCCACCCTCACCAGCTGGCACTTTGATCTCGATTATTGTGGACTCCAAATGCTCTTTGAGTTTCCTCATGCGTTCCGCTGTCCTCTCCTCCCTCGCCTTCAACATCTTGAGTTCGTTCTCACGCTGTTTAAGCGTAGCCTCGGTAACTGGCATGGCAAGCCCCTTCGGTATGAGGTAGTTGCGCGCATACCCGTCCGAGACTTCAACAATGTCGTATCTGTTTCCGACCTTTGGGACATCTTGCCTCAGGATGACCTTCATCAGAGCACACCTCCAAAGAGACTCCCTAAGACGAGGAGGACACGGAGTGCGTTGGCACTCTAAATTACATTGTGCCACATGGGCATGTTGCAGGGAGATGGATGCTCATTCACCAAAACGCCATTCTATACCGCCACCGAACTTGCCACCACCACGGATGTCTTCAACGCCGATGCGCAGGTGAAGATGATCAAGCAACCTCAGACGCAACCACGCATTGTAATTCGGACGGCTTGCATCATAGGCATTAAGCGAGAGCGTTCCACCTCTGAAACGCCAATCAACACCCGCCCCCAACTCCGAACGATATGCCCCAAGACGAATTGCAAGGCTATCTGAAACCCATTGCCCAAACTGAGCATTCACATACCCTTTGCCTGTGAAATCGTGCACGCCGATCAAACCGAATGTGCGCCTGTATGGCGATGCTATGACAACCTCGGCATCACCTATCCCGCGCTCGCCAGCATGCCAAATGGAGATGGATGGCTGGAAACGCAACCTTATGAATTCGCTGACTGGGCGCTGTATGTCGGTCACAAGCTGTTCGCTACGCTTTGCAAGGTTTTGGATGCTCTCGGAAGCCTCAGCCACCTTCATCATGGCTTGCTTAACACCTTTCTTGAACTCCTCATCCGAAGATATCTCCTTGAGGTTAGCGGTCAACTCCCGCACATTCTCAGCTGACTTGCGCAAGCTCGCCACAGCCTCGGCTACATTTTGCCCAACGCCACCCTCGGTCAACAACCAATTCACCGTTTTGGCTGTCTCCTCAAGATGCTCCGAAAGCTCAGTCAGCTTTGCTGTGATGCGCTTTATGTTCTCCCTGTTCTCGGCTATCAACTGGCGAAGCTCTGAAACTGCCTTCTCAAACTCACCAACGCCTTTTGAGCCTGCCTCGAAAAGCTTTTCAGCCTTGGCGAGCGTGTCGCTTATCCTCGCTTTGAGTTCCTTGTCCGAAAGAAGCTGTGACAGCGCCCCGCTCGCCTCGTTAAGATTTGAAAGTGCCATACGCAAGTCCTCAATCAAGTCCTTATCGGAGAGGAGTTCGTTGAGTTGTTGTGATGCCTTCTCAATGTTGCTCACCGCCTTCACCAGACTGCCTCGTAGCTCTTTATCCGAGAGCAAGCTATGAAGCTCCGAACTCGCTCGCTCCAAATTGGCGACGAGCTTCGGCAACCCCTCGCTCAGGCGTTTATCCGATAAAAGGCGCTTTAAGCTATCAGTCGCAACTGCGGTGTTCGAGAGCGTCATCGTCAAAGCCCTACGCAAGCCTTTGTCACTCGTTAGCTGATCAAGCTGTTCAGCTACGCTCTCAATGTGAGTTACCGCCCTCGCCATGCTTGTAGCAAGCTTTTTGTCAGCTACGAGTTCACGCAACTCTGAAGCCACCGCAGAAAGGTCGTTGAAGACACTCCTTATGGAGCGTTGCAAAGCCCTATCACCGATTAAGCTTTCAAGTGAGGTTGCGACTCTGTCCAAGCGCTCAACGAGTGTCTTCGCCCGTGGTAGAACCTCCTCAAGCTCAACTGGTTCAATCCCCCTCACAGTAGCCCCAGACGATAACCTCTTAAGCCCTCGAGCCACCTCGGGTGCTTCAATGCTCACATATGCTTGCCCAAGAAGTGGATGGATGCGTATGGCAAATCTTGAGTTTGAGTATATTGGCACATCCTCCTGGACAAGCACTCTGACAGCAACTTTACCATCACGCCGAAACGAAATCCCTTTCACAACGCCCACCTTCACACCTTGGACATAGACTTCAGAGCCAGCCCTTAGACCGTGAGCGTTTTCAACAACGATTGTGAATCGCATGCCACGCTTGAACCACCCAGTCGGATGAAGGAAGAAGACAACAGCTATGAATAACGCCAACGCCACCAATACGAGCGCCCCGATCTTCACTTCGGTGCTACGCTGCATGCTTTGTTCACCTCAACTACCCTCCAGAGATAAACTTTTGCACAATTGGCTCTTTGCTCGCTTTGATGACATCGGGAGGACCACAGAGCAATATCCTGCCGTCGTGCAACATCGCTATTCTATCGGCGAGCTCAAATGCACTGCGCATGTCATGTGTCACTATGAGCGATGTCACATTGAACTTCCTTCGCGTGTCCAAAATGAGCCTGTTAATTGCGCTTGCCATTATCGGGTCTAAACCGCTTGTGGGCTCATCGTAAAGCACTATCTCGGGTCGCATCGCTAAAGCCCTCGCTATCCCAACCCTCTTCTTCATCCCTCCACTCAACTCCTCTGGTAAGAGCCACTCGCTCCCGCGCATCCCAACGGTGTCAAGCAGTTCCTCAACATGCTTCTTTATCTCCTCATGGGTCATACTCGTATGCTCATACAGCCCAAACGCCACATTCTCAAAAACCGTGAGGGAGTCAAACAAAGCGCCAAATTGAAAGACGACGCCAAGGTGTTTCCTCACTTCGTTGAGCTGATGCTCTTGGAGCGAGGAAATCTCAACGCCAAGGACTTTTATCCTCCCTTGAGATGGGCGCAGAAGCCCAGCAACAAGTTTAAGCAATGTGCTCTTGCCAGCACCTGATACACCAATGACGCACATTATCTCGCCACGCCTTACGCTCAAATCAACGCCCTTCAATATGTGCGTCCCATCTGGAGCTATATAGTGCACATCTTCAAGCTCAATGACAAGCTCATCGGACGGCTTCCCTTCACCTTCGCCACGCATACCTAAACTTCCCCACCAAATTAAAGCGCCTCACTTCGGCAATATGGAAGACATGATGACATCAGTGATGTAGACAAGGATGAGCGAAAGAACAACTGCGCTTGTCGTGGCTCTACCAACTCCCATAGCCCCTCCCTTCGTTTCCAAGCCTTGATAGCAACTTACGAGCGCAATCAAAATGCCAAACGGGACTGACTTGATCAACCCCACAAGAATGTCCGTCAAGGTGTTGAAAGTCCTGATTGAGTCCAAAAAGATGCTCGCATGGACTCCCACCACACCCGCCACAACCATCCCACTCGTCACCCCCGCCACATCCGCAAGCATCGTCAAGGCGGGCATCATCGTGATGCAGGCGAGCACCCTCGGAACCACAAGGTAGGCGATAGGGTTAACTGCGAGCGAGCGAAGCGCATCAATTTGCTCAGTCACTTTCATAGTGCCTAACTCCGCAGCAAAAGCTGAGCCGACCCTCGCACTCACAACGATAGCCGTCACCATCGGACCAAGCTCACGAGACATAGTGTATGCGAGCAACCACCCAACGAAGTGACCTGCACCTCGCATGGCTAACTCCTTTGCCGTGTAAAGCGAAAGGACAATCCCTGCCGATGAAACCGTCAGAAGGACGATGAGCAAAGACCTCACACCAACCTCAGCCATTTGCTCAACGAGTTGGCGATAGCGCAGTCGCTCCGAAAACATCGCCACAACGGTTTCCCAAAAGAGCAACGCAATGCCACCAAGATATGCTAACAGCACCGCAAGGTCGCCAAAATGCTTCCACAAAAATTTATCCGCTATCTCGCCCTTAGAATTGCACGCCATTCTACCGCCCTGCTTCACCAGCCATATTCACCTCACTCTATACGCAAGCGGTAAACGCACACCACGCGCATCTAATTATGGGATTTGGCTGAGCTGATTGCAACGATGCTCCCTCGCATGCAAAACTTACTCTCGGAACCGAGACGCTGTCATCCATTGAGGTTTAGACAATAACAGCTCAATGTTGACGCAAGCTCATTCGCCAGCTTTTAATGGAGCTGTATAAGCCATGTGGCTCTTCATACTGAAGTTGCTTCTTACAGCGGTTGCGATACTTGGGCTACTGGTCATCCCATTAGGCATACCTGGAACGGTTGTCATTTTTGGTGCAATAACCATCTATGCGTTTGCCACAGGCTTACAGAGCATAAGCGGATGGGAGTTGCTACTTCTGTTCCTGCTCTGCATTACTGCTGAGGGTGGCGATAACATCCTCAGCATGCTTTTAGCCAAAAGGTATGGAGCCTCGCGTGGCTCAATGGTATGGTCAATCGTTGGTGCGTTCGTTGGAGGGCTGTTTGGAGCGAATGCCAGCGGTTGGCTTGCCACGCTCATCTTGGCAGGCACACCAGTTGGTGTTCTTTCCCTCCTCGTCTCGGCTTTGCTAACTATGCTATTTGCGATTGCGGGAGCTTTCATCGCTGTGTTAATATGTGAGATACGCTCAGGACGCACAACTGACGAAGCAATAAGGATTGCGAGGGCAACGGTAGTTGGAAGAGTGCTTGGAACGATACTCAGGCTTGCCATCGCCTTTTTGATGTTCGCCATCCTCATGAAGAGCATGTTCGGTAGCCCGTAAGTGGATGTGCGCTAAACTTTCTACCAGCTCGGGGTAGCAAAAGCAAAGAGGTGAAGGCGATGAACGAGGGACAAAATGAAGCAACTAAAAGCGAAGCCACATTGGAAGAGCGCGTTTCAAATGCGCTTGGCGAAGTGAGGCGCATTTTGCATACGGAGGGTGGCGATGTTGAGCTTGCAGGCATCGATGAAGTGAACGGTGTTGTGCAAGTGCGCTTAAAAGGGGCATGTAGCGTTTGCCCGTTCGCTCAGCTCACATTGCGAATGCTCATCGAAAGCCATGTTAAAGAGCGTGTCCCTGAAGTGCGCCAAGTCGTCACCGTTGATTGAGAGAGTCATCATGGCGTGGCAAACAGTTTTGAGGGATCACCTTCCACATCGAAGGCAAGATGGAAGCTGTAATTAACGCTTTGAGCAAATCGCCCGGCATGAACGGCAGGATGCCTAAGATGATAGCCTTGCTGAAGCCAACAAAAAGTGAAAGCCACAACGCGCCAAAAGCATAAATGATGAATGTCCCGATAAGCGCAGCCACAAACGAGCGCCAAAAATTTCTACTCCATCCCACTCCAGCAAGCCATCCAACAGCGAGCGTTGCGAAGAAAAAGCCGACCAAGTAACCGCCCGTCGGTCCGAGCAGATGTTTCCATCCGCATGCGCCACCAGCGAAAACTGGTATGCCAACAGCGCCACCTACGATGTATGATGCGACCGTGATGCCCCCACGCAATGAGCCGAATGAGAGCGCAACGAGTAGCACAGCAAGCGTTTGCAAAGTTATCGGCACCGGAGTGAACGGCAACGCTATGCGCACCTGCGATAGCAAAGCCAGAAGCAAAAATCCAAAAGCAACAAGGAGCACCTCACGCACAACTGGTGGCGATAGCGGCATCAAAAGCGAGAAAGTTAGCGGTGCAAAATGATTCTCCCTCCTCAGCATGCCTGATCACCCCATGCCTTGCAACGGTTGACCTTGACCAAACTCGCATTTTGCCACGCTGAAAACATTATTGCCCTGCCACATTGAGCGTGGTAAAAATGATTTTGGGATTTGGAAATTTGCGCTTTGTCATCCGAGGTGATGGAAATGGAGACGGTTATATGCCCAAATTGCGGTGCTCGCAATGCGGTGAGAGCTTCAACATGCTGGCGTTGTTACAGCTCACTCAAAGGGGCTACGCCACAAAGCACTACTCAAGCGGTGCACCCACTCATCCTCTCGTTGCGCTCGACTGCTGTGAAGTATCTCGCCGAAGTGCCACCATACCAATGGTTTGCCTCCCTTTTCCTCATCATGCTTTTGATGATGGTGGCAATACTTCGTCCCACTGGCGAAGCTTTATCACTGTTGCTTATACGGATGGCGCTTTTCATCCTCGGCGCAGTCGCTATGGATGTTGTTCTTGGGCAGGGTGGAATTGATCTCTCAATCGGCGCCGTAGCAGCGTTTGCTGGGAGCATATCGCTCTTGCTTCTCCCGATCGATGTCAGCGCTTCAGTCGCTGGCGGTTTCGTTGCTGGCGTTCTCGCTGGCATCATCAATGCGATCCTCGTTGGCATAGCTCCAACACCGCCTGCCATAACCACCGTTGCAACTGGCGCTTTGATGCTTTATGCAGCATGTTTCATCCGAAGCAAATTGCCACCAACTTGGGAAGATGCGCTGTTCGCATTCGTGTGTCGTGGAAGCGTTTACGGTATACCGTTGCCTATCCTCACAGTCGTGCTTGTTGTCCTGCTCTTCTACTGGCTATGGTTGCGTGAGCTAACACGCGTTTCACCAGTGAGACAGCGTCGCACAACTATGGCTGTTAAGAGGGCGTGGGTTGAGCCAGTCTACATTTTCAGCGGGTTGCTCGCTGGCATCGTCGGCATATTCGGGACGGCTGGGAGCAATGTGACTGCTCAGCCAATAGCACCAGATTGGACTTGGGTGCTCGCACCTTTAGCTGGCGCATTGCTTGGTGGCACAACGCTCAATGGCGACATGGGAGGCATCGGTTCGGCAATACTCGGTGGTGCACTGTTAACATCGCTGTTGCATGTGTGCGATGAACTGCATCTGCCAATAGGCGGTTTGCCACTCGTTGTGTTGCTCGTCTTCGTATCCGTTTGGATGGACGATTTGAAGCGGGCTTCCCTTGAAGACTTGGAGAAGGCTTGGAAGAAACTGCTTGTGCGCATTTGGGGTGAGGAACTTGATAGGGCGAAGATGGCTCGCACACTCTTCTACATGTTCCTTGCATGTTGCGTTATCGTGTTCGGGTTCTATGCTGTGCTGAGTTACTACGCTGTCAACAGAGTCCCACCTCACTTTGTTATGGCGCTTCAACCTGTCGGGAAGGTGGAAGCACAACCTTCTGGGAGCGAAGGATGGCAACCTGTGCATCACCGCCAACTCCTCGGCGAAGGGACTAAACTGCGCTTGGAAGACAAAGCGAGACTGCTACTCAGGTTCAGTGACGGTAGCACAATGGATGTGCGTGGTAGCTCTGAATTCTCATTGCTCAGCATCGATGACATCAGCACGGGCATACCGAGCACGAGGTTTGAGTTAAACACGGGCAACCTATGGGCATGGATAAAAAGGCATCTTGAGCGTTCAACCGATTACTCAATTGAGACACCAGCTGCAGTCCTCGGCGTAAGAGGGACAAAGTTTATGGCGAGCGTCAAGGGCGGAGAAGCGAATGTGGCGGTGATTGAGGGCTCGGTAAGCGTCATGATGCCAAGGGGCGTGGAAACGGTCGCTTCAGGTGAGGAGGCACTCGTGAGTAAGATTACGAGGGCAATCAGGAAGATGAGGCTCGCCGAAAATGTGCTCAATATGCTTCGCAGTGAGTTTGCGGAACTCCAAAAGTTGCTCATGAGGGAGTTGAGGAGGGCGTGGAGAAACAACTTGCTTGAGCGCGGATGGCTTGTTATGTGCGTCGTGTTGCTCGTGTTCAGCATATTCAGCGCCTACATATTCCACCTTGAGAGACTTGAGGAGATGAGGAAAGCCGTTTGGGACAGGCAGGCTCAAACGCTCGGCTTAGTCCACCTCTACCTACAGCAGAAGCGCTTTGACGAAGCAAGGAAGCTACTTCAAAAGGTCATCGAAGAAGACCCGCAGAGCGAGTGGGGCATGAGGGCTCAGAGGATGCTCGAGGAATGGAAAGCGCAACGAAGGGAGATTGAAAAGGAAGAGCAAGGCGAACGATAGGAACTGCATGATCGCACGGGTTAGTGAGGAGTGAATGTGAGAAAGCGCAATTGGATGCCTTCAACGGTTTTGCAGTTCCTCACGAGGGTGTTTGAGAGGGTGATGATGAATTGAGCGCCCCAACAATGTGGCAGCGCTATGAGCGTGTTGGGTTCTCAATCGGGATGGTCAGTAGCGTCATCGTGTGCATCGCATACCTGCTCAACATTTTCCCGATGCCACAAATCGATGACTTGATGAGAAGGTGCTGGTTCATACTCCGTGGGGAGCTTCAGCCAATGGATGACATCGTCATCGTAGCTATAGACAACGAAAGCATAAGGAGGCTTGGGCGCTTCCCATGGAGACGAAAGTTGCACGCCCAGTTGCTCAGGAGATTGCGCACAGCTAAAGCGGTGGTCATGGACATGATGTTCGTTGAAGCCGACAAGGAGCACCCAGAGGATGACATTGAGCTTGCCAATGCAATCAGTGGGTGTGGCAATGTGATTCTTCCAATGCTCCGCCTCGACGAGCCAACTGCGAAAACGAAGGGCGAGGAAAAGGCTTTCAACACTGCTGTAAAGAAGTCCGCATATCGCGCCCCAGAGAAGTGTAGCAAGTCGTTCAAGGAGAGACTTGTGGCAGTAGCGTCGAGGATGCCTCTATCGCTCAAGGCGCCCGTTGAAACATTCATCAAAGGTTCTCGCTCCGTGGGCGTGGCTTTCGCTTACCCAGACACTTGGAACATCTACAGGCATATACCGCTTGGCATACCAGTTGAGCGAAGCGATGCACACGGGAGCACTTTCATAGTTCCGAGCGTTGTGCTTGAGGCTGCGAGGGTCGCCATGGGCGTGGGCAAGGACAAGGTCTCGTTTGTGGAAGGCGGTGTTAACTTTGATGATAAGTTCATACAAGCGAAGGGAACGAACTGGCTCATGGAAATAAACTTCGTTGGTGGGAAAGGCGCATTCACGCAGTTCCCATACTATGCCGTCCTATCGGGTGACATCAAGAACAGGGAGTTTGATGGGAAGGTCGTCATCGTTGGTTTCACTGCTGAGGGTTTGTATGACATCCGTCCATCTCCGTTCAGCCAGCACACATACGGCTCAGAGATATTAGCGAACGCAATCCATACCATCATGAGCGGACAGCACTTCAAACAAATCCCAAAGGGCATACCGATGCTCATTGCGCTCATCATCTCCGTCCTCCTCTCGTTGGCTCTTCTGCGAGCGAACCCGCTCCTCTCCCTGCTCATCATGGTCATGGTCATCTGTGGCATAACCTTCGTTACGCTTGAGCTCTTCTCGTTTCGCCTGCTCCTCGATGCATCGCCACTTTACGGGAGCACCATTCTCTCCTACGCGCTGATCACAGCGTGGGGTTACTTTGGTGTTGGCAGGGAGCACAGGCGCATCAAGGAGATGTTTGCGCTGTATGTGAGCAGGGAAGTGGCAGAGAGGCTGGCACGCTACCCGGAGCTTGCAGCATTAGGTGGTGAGGAGAGAGAAATAAGCGTGCTCTTCGTTGACATACGAAACTTCACCGAGACGATGCAACGCCTCGGTGCGAAGAGGCTCGTGAAGCTACTCACGGAATACTTCACGGAGATGTCGGACATCGTGAAAAGGCACGGCGGCTTCGTTGACAAGTTCATCGGTGACGAAGTGATGGCTTTGTTCGGTGCGCCTCTGCCAATTGAGAAGCATGCACTCAGCGCTGTCATGGCTGCGCTTGAGATGAGAGCTGTAACAGAGAAGCTCTCAAGGCAATGGAAGGAACGAGGTGAGCCCGAACTCAAAGTGGGCATCGGCGTGGCAACCGGAAAAGCATCCGTCGGCAACTTCGGAGCTGTTGATAGATTCCAATACACTGCGCTCGGTGATACTGTGAACTTGGCTTCAAGGCTTCAAGCTATGACGAAGGAAGTCGGAGCAACGATACTCGTTTGCGAAAGGACAGCAAAGGAAGTTGAGGGGGTTGTAGAGCTGAAGCCGGTTGGCGAGCTAAAGGTTAAGGGTTTCTCGGAGCCAGTAAAAGCCTTCGAAGTCGTCGGAATAGCTCAAGGAGACGATGCCAGCGAAGCAACCTAACAAGCCGTCTGATGTCTGCATCAAGCTTGAGGATGTCATCCTTGTCCAAACGCAACGGTGAGTAGGCAACGAAGGAGAGGCGGCGCAAAAGCGCCGAGGCGTTTGAGAAAACCTCTCTAAGGTGCTCAACCTTGTGCGAATCCAACATCGAAGCAATCTCAATCGGCGTATGAGAGCGCTCACAGCGTATGCCAAAGCGATTCAACTCGCTTAGGAGGGACAAGTAGGAATATTGAATGTGCTCCGACAGCTTCCTTCTGGGGAAGCTTATGCGCACATAAACTGAGCGTAGCCAGAACTTAAGCATTGGTATGATTGAAATGAGTGCGAGCAACCCGATGACCCATCCAAGCAAGCCCCTCATCATAGACCACCTTATCCGTGAGCGCACATTGCGCCACCAAGAGACGAAGTCAAGGATGCCCCTCCCCATCCTCGCTGGCGGAGTTGGATCAATGATGACCCAACCATGCTTTGGTATGTAAATCTCAACCCATACATGCGCATCCTGCTCGCGCAAGGTCAGCTTCCTTGTCGATTGGTCATATTCATCGCTCATGAAACCAGCTACAACCCTGCTCGGTATGCCAACAGCCCTGCACATCACAGCGAGAGCGCTCGCAAAGAAATCACACGCTCCTTCCCGTGTCCAAAAGAGGAAGTAGTCAACGGCATCGGCATCTAAAGGGACATGTGGCGGCGTGAGCGAATAGCGACAGTGCTTTTGCAAATAGCTAACGAAGCGCATCGCAGTCTCATACGGTGTTTTAGAGCCAACTGCTATTTCCTTCGCGAGCTGTTTCACCCTCTCAACACCGCTTGGGAGTTGAAGGTATTTTGAAGGTGCTTGCTCACTTGCGCTATCAAGTGTCTCGTCGGCGTTCATGAGCAGGTCAACTGGGGGTTCATTCACCACCGCCACAATCTCATAAGAGTTCACCATCAGCCTCGCCCTGAAAGCCCTCAATATGCCATCCTGCGATACACGCAACTCCTGCAAGCGTGCATTGCTCACAAGCTTGAGGGGCAGACCCGGCGTCAGCAGTGTGGCAGGAGATGGCTCAAGCACTCTAACTTTGGCATGCACAATCCTCGGGTGTGGTGGTGGCTCAAAATCAAAGACGAAATTGCCATCGCTCACCTGTTCAACTTGCTTGCTCTCTTCATTGCTTCCCCAGCCATGCCCAGTATACTCGTCGTAAACCTGGGCACGCCAGTATGGATAGAAATCGCCTTCAATCTCGAACAGCTTTTTCGGTGACAGCTTTATCGGTCCGCCCCACAAGGTCAAGTGGCGTGAGAATTCCGTAAACTCTGGGGTGAGCATGAAGAACCTCCTCGGCATTGGAAGCCTCACATTAGGCGGGGCGATGGGTAGCCTGATGTAGAGGAGGACGGGCGTAAGCAAGAGGCTCAGGAGCACGACTACCAAGCTCCATTGCGCGCTATTGATCACATGGAAGCTCAAGAAATCTTTAGCGCGAAGCACCCTCTCATCGTGCAACCTCACAGCTCGCATCACGGTCGTCTCATATGCCAGCAAGAATGTGCCAAGCGAGACGATGAAGATGACCGCCATCGTCACCTCAATGTTGATGTTGTGAAGCGCTGAAAGCGATACCATTGAAAGCGACGGCAACAAAACGAAGGAGAGCGGGGCGTAGTCATAGCCCCAGCGTCCCGTCACAGCGAGCGTTATAACGCAAACCCATGTCATTAACGCAAGCGGGTGAAGGTCACGAACCTCAAAAACTATCGGCGGGAAGAACCGATGTGGCTCTATTATCAGCCCATACAGCGGTATGAAAACGACAAGGAGGAGCGAGATGGCTTGCCCAAGCCCATCTGGCAACATAGCGAGTTTGACTGAGCGAACATAGTTTGAGAGCAAGCCAACTGTAGCGAGCATCAGCGCAGTGCTACCAAAGAGCGGTTCACCGATCGTTAAGCTGGAGGCGAACAATGCCGAGAATGCCACGATGAATGTGCAAACATACGCTGGGAGCGCGATGCGAGCGTCTCCCCAAGGGACACCTATCGCCATCTCATCAGCGTTATCGTTAATGTGCCGACTACTGCTCAAGCTTTCATCGGCATGACCAAAACGCGACATGACCTTACATCTCACCCGATGGCAAGCGAAGCATGTGCTTCACATTCAATGCGTTAGCCTCAATCACGGCAAACCCATCGTGTATAGAAACACAGATGTCGCAATCCTGTGCCACCTGCTTTGCATCGTTGGAATTCTTCGTCAACACCGCCACCAAGCTTGCCGAGCGCCTATGCAGTTTGCGTGCTTTGTGGATGACCTCAGAAACGCTCGGAGCATCAATCGGTTCAATCCTCGCAAGCTCATGGAGCAGGACCTTCAATTCGCCGTAGTTGTCAACAACAAGCCCCGGAGCCGTTATGAACGGCTCTGCGATAAGAGTAACTGAAGCACCGAGCCTCAAGAGTTCGCTTGCTATGGATGCTGTGAGCATTGCTGTATGCTCAATTGAAGCGTTAACTCCATCGCCCCAATGCGCCCTCTTATCACAATCGACGACGAGCACGGCATTGCCATGCTGTTCACGCTCAAACTCCATGACGCTGAGCTTGCCAGTGTGAGCGGTCACCTTCCAATGTATTCGCTTCCACGGGTCGCCCGGATGATACTCACGCACACCGTAAAACTCCATCCCGATGTTGCTCATCTCACCGTTGCTTTCGCTCAGCTCGCCAAAGACATAACCAGCTGTGTTCCAAACGAATGGGATGCTGATCACCCTCGGCAAGACGGTGAGCCTGTAAGAGCATGGGAATGCCTTGACAGCGCAGAATAGCCCAAACGGGTCTCTTGCGAGCACAAGCACATGATTGTATTCGTATATGCCTCGCTTCTGTGCCTCCAATTTGAAGCTGACAGATGCAACATCGTTTGGCGGGATGAGTAGCACAGTCCTTTGAGTGTGCTTGGTGTCAATCGGCTTCAGCCAACGCATCTTCGGCAAAGACACCTCAACGAACGCCCGCGCAAGCATCCCGCCATTAGCGATCTCAGCCGTTATCTCAACTTCATCGCCACATGTAACCTCACTTGGACCTTTCACTTCAACCCGAAGCGCCCTATGGCTCACCCTAACCCAAAATGAGCTGAGAAGCAAAGCGGACATGACAGCTGCAAAAAGGAAATACAAGTGGTAGATTCCGAAGACGAACCCTACCACAAAGAGCACAAAACCTGCCATGTAGAAGGCGAAACGCCTGTTGAAACTGCCAAACGGAAGAAGGGAGTCGTGCAACTCGCTTTGCATCACCGTTCACCGCTTGTTAAGTTCTCTTGGGCATCGTTGCTCAAGACATCCAAGCAAGCCAACTGTAATTTTGGCACACCGATGGCAGGCAACAACACATGCATTTGTTAGGCAAAATGAATTTTTGGCACTATGCAGTGTCGCAGTGAAAGGGGTGAACGCACATCCAAAAGCAAACCGTGTAACTAACTTTGGTCAGCGAGAGAGCAGTGGCAAAGGGCATGGGGCATGAGGCATGAGCGCAAGCTTGTTTGCCTTCAGACGCTGTTTTGGAATGGTAGGCAATACGGTAAGCCAAAGCCTTTCACCGTGTCCCATTTGATCAGGTGATGACGAATGAGCGAACAAACGCATGGATACTTCATCATAGGCACTGCAGGACATGTTGACCATGGTAAGACCGAACTCATAAAGAGGCTCACTGGGATAGACACCGACAGGCTTCCAGAGGAGAAGAAGCGCGGCATGTCCATTGACATAGGCTTCGCATACTTTGACCTCCCAGACGGCAAGAGGGTTGGGATAGTTGATGTCCCCGGGCATGAACGGTTCGTGCACAACATGCTTGCGGGCGCTGCTGGCATCGACATGGTGTTGATGGTGGTCGCAGCTGATGAGGGCGTGATGGCTCAAACTGTTGAGCACTTGAACATATTGCAGTTGCTCGGCGTGAATGAGGGCATAATAGTCGTCACGAAGAAGGACTTGGTTGATGAGGCTTGGCTTGAGCTCGTCTGCGAAGACATAAGGGAACGCTTCAGAGGGACATTCCTTGAGCATGCGCCAATGGTCGCTGTCTCCTCGGTCACTGGAGAGGGCTTTGATGAGTTGCTCAAGCTCATCCAGCAGAAGGCGAAAGAAGTCATCCCTCACAAAGATGTTGAACGCCCGTTCAGGCTACCCATAGATAGGGCTTTCATCAAGTCGGGGTTCGGCGTAATAGTCACAGGGACTGCGTTCTCAGGCGAGGTATGTGTTGGACAAGAAGTTGAGATCATGCCTTTGGAGATACGAACGAGGATACGGAGCATGCAAGTTCACGGGAACAGCGTCGAGAAAGCCTTCGCTGGGCAAAGGGTCGCAATGAACTTAGTCGGCATAGAAAGGGAGGAAATAAGCAGGGGTTGCGTTGTCACCGAAGTTGGATACATGAAGCCAACAAACCGCATTGTAGTGAAGCTACGCCTCCTTGAGGACGCAAAGAAACCTTTGAAAGATGGTGCGCCAGTGCGCCTGCACATCGGCACGGGTGAATGGATAGCGAGGGCTCTCTTGTTGAAGGGAGATGAACTTGAACCTGGCGAAGAGGAGTTTGTAGAACTGCGCACCGATGAAAAGATAGCATGCGTCCGCTATGACAGGTTCGTCATACGCTCATATTCACCTCAGGAAACGATCGGGGGCGGATTGGTCATCGAGCCATATCCACAGCGTTACAGGAGGCGCTCGCCACAATACTACGAAAGTTGTGTGAGGAAAGCCTCCGCAGATTACAAGGAAACGGCTTTAGCGTTGCTTGACGAGCACAAGGATGGGTTGAAGGTGAGCGAGCTTTCGGTTCTACTCCACTTGAAGAGAGAGCTTACAGCGAAACTGCTCGAAGAGCTATGCGAGGAAGGTAAAGCCATCAAGCTCAGCGATGTATTCTTCATGTCAGCCAAGTCATATGACACCGCGAGCGAGGAATTGCTCAGCCTGCTACGCTCATACCACAGCAAGCACCCACTCCACATGGGCATGAAGAAGGTAACGCTCCTTGGACAGCTTGAGAGCATAGAAAGCGATGCAGTGCTTGAACTGCTCCTCAAAAGGCTCGAGGTGGAAGGGAGAGTGGTTGTTGAAAAGGAACTCGTTAGGCTTCCAGAACACTCACCAAAGCTCACTGGACGATATTCGCAAATAGCTGATAGGATGCTCAAGCTGTGCGCCAACGCTGGCTTCACCCCGCCATCAACACAGGAGTTGCTTCAGCAGTTCAGCGACGAAGGTGAAGTAGCTTCGGAAGTGCTACACGCGCTCATTGAAGGAGGGCAACTGTTGCACATTGATGAGTTCGTCGTCCACCCGCAAACGGTTGAGGAAGCGAAACGGATAGTGAGGGAACACATATCGCAGAACGGCAGGATAACACTCGCTGAGTTTAGGGACATAACGAAAACGACGAGGAAGTATGCGCTACCGCTCCTTGAGCACCTTGATAAAATAGGCTTCACACAGCGTATCGGTGATCACCGTATCCTGCGCACACACCCCTCCCACACGGAGGGCTGATCTGCCGACAGCGATAAGCCTTTTCGGTTAGCATGGAGGCGCTCAATCAAGCGTCGGGATGTTGCATGCCACCTCTTTCCCGAGCCTCGCTGACTCGTAGATTGCATCCATGATGACATTGGTCATCATTATCTCCTCTGGCGGTGTTGGTGGCGTTGTTCTCCCTTCCTTCACTGCGTTGATGAATGTGCTAACTTGCACAGCTAACGAATCTGGGCGTGGCAATGCTGGGAATGTGATGTTCGCCATTGTGCCGTGCTCATCACGGTATAGCTCAAACGGCTCAAGGCGAAGCCCACCCTTATCACCGAGTATGAAAGTCCAACCGAGCGAGTCTGCGTGCATAGCCCAAGCCATTTTCAGAACCCACGCCATGCCACCCTCGAAGCGAACGAATGCAGCGCTAAAATCTTCCACCTCAAAGTCACTGACTTCCCACTGCCAACCACCTTCAACGATTGCCTCTTTGCTTTTGCCTATCAAGTCCGAAGTGATTGCGCTCACCGAAACTGGCTTTGGCTGTCCGAGGATGTGAAGGAGAGTGTCCATCGTGTAGACACCCAGATCAAGCACGACACCACCACCAGCAGTCTCCTTGCGTATGAAGGCAGAGCCACCCCACCCTGGTATGCGTCTTCTACCGCCTATGAAGCCCTCGGCGTAGTAGACTTTGCCAAGCATACCATCGTCAACCAAGCGCTTGGCTAACTGCACGGATGGCGAGAAGCGAGTTCGTATAGCGACCTCAAGCAACTTCTTAGACTCACGAGCTGCCTTTATCATCTCTACAGCTTCGCTCGCCGTTGTCGCCATCGGCTTCTCGCAAAACACATGCTTACCAGCTCTTAAGGCTTCTACGGCGATCGGGGCATGGAAGGCATGTGGCGTGCAGATGCTGACGACATCCAACTCCTCCATCTGAAGCATTTGACGATGATCGCTAAAGACATGTGGCACATCAAACTCAGCAGCCCTTTGGCGCGCACGCTCAATGACAACATCAGCGCACGCAACAACTTTAACATCGGGTAGCGATGTGAATGCGCGGAAGTGCCACGCAGAGATCATCCCGCAACCTACGATGCCGACTTTGATCTCGCTCATTTTCACCACCTCGTTTCCGTTTCAAGGTGTCCTCAGGTTATGGCGAGCTGTGCAAATATCGCTGATGCAGTTTGCCGACACCGAGGGCATATGTCAAGCTAACCAACCTACTATTGACATCGTAGTAACTTGCGACAAGTTGGATGATTGTGAGGCGCTCAAGTAAAGGGTGACTAAAATCACTTTCGCGGGTGATATGGCGATGCTACCACCGCTTGAGGCTGAGGTGTTGCGCACCGTCTGGAAGAAGGGGAGAGCATCGGTTAGAGATGTTTGGTTGGCGATGCGCTCATGTGGGAAAAGAAGAGCTTACACGACGATCATGTCAGTGATGGTGCGCCTCTATCAGAAGGGCTTCTTGAGGCGTGAGAAGCATGGCAAACGCTACATATACGAACCCGCCATCTCGCAGGCTGACGCCCTTAGGCTCATCATACGCTCTTTCATCCAGAACATCTTGCGATGGTTTGGAGAGCCAGCCTCCGCGTATTTCGTTGAGGAGCTGAGCGACCTCCTGCCAACGACGACCAACAAGTTGCGCAGGGCTTTGAAGAAGGGCAAGGGAGCTGAGAAACGGTGAGGGACATGGACTCCCTCTTCGTCAGCATCTGCATTTCACTTTTGGTGTCGGAGTTTGTGATGACGAGCATTTGCCTACCACTGCGCATAACACAAAAGCTATGGCATGACAGGGTTAGCCCAGATGCATTGCACAGGACTTTGCTTATAGCAATGCTTGCCCCTTTGCTCATCGGCTTCTCGTTCACCTCCCTAACGCTCTCATCAGCACTGTGGTGCATCTCGCATGCGCATGCGCTGGTATGCGATTGGCAACTTCAAAGATGCTTCCTTCAATGCCCACACTTGTGTTCACATGCAACCAAAGTAAACGCTCTAACAGCTAAAGCCGTTGCTCATGTGCTGGGCAATATCACTAAGGTGTTAGGTGCTTTGCTCTTGGTGCTCTTCATATGCGGGCGCATTTTCTGGCTCAGCGTATGGCGCAAGGCGCTAAAGACACCCTCAAAGAAGCTGGTGCGTCTTACAGCTTCGTTCCCAGAGTTCTCGAAGAGAAGGGTTAACATAGCCGAGTGCGAAAGCTGGTTCTGTCAAGCTGGCATCTTTGGGTGGCTATCACCAACGATTGTTGTCTCAAGCGAGCTCGTCAACGAGCTGTCCGATGAGGAACTGGGAGTGCTCATCAAGCATGAGCTCGCCCACAAAAGACGCCTTGACCAACTCAAGCGCCTCATTATGCGCATGCTCACATGCATCTTCTTCGCAGTGCCTTACTTCATCTGGCTCAAAAGGAAAACCGAAGGCGCGATGGAGGCGATGGCGAATAGTGATGCATTGAAAGCTGTGGTGGGCGATGCCGAGGGAGACGACCTTAACGCACTCCGTGAGCAGTATCGAAGGTTGGCTCTGGTTCAGCTCAGCATATTCGTCGCATCCATTACATGCCTATGTGGGCTTTTCTCAAAGCCTGTGTTTGCAACAGCACATTGCTTCTTTGAGGTTGTGCTCTCTTTGAAGTAGCGAAGGCGAGATTGGGAGCGCGTGAGCTGTGAGGCTCATGCGGGTGTTTTGATATCATGGCTTCGGAGGTGGTGAAGGATGCGTTCAGTTGCGATGTGGGTGGCATGCGTTGGCATCGCGCTCACGGTTTGCCTTCAGCCAGCCGTCATGGCAGAGCCTGCAAAGCCCTCGCCAGATGAAGATGTGACAGCGCTTAAACAGCGTGTAGAGGAGCTTAGCAAACTCGTTGAGCAGTTGAAGAGGCGAATTGATGAGCTTGAGAAATCCAACAATTCTAACGGGGTGCAAGCGGAACAATGGGGCGACAACCAGCCTGAGTTGCCCACACCTCAACCGACTGCGCAAGTTGGCGGTGCTGGTCTTTGGCAGACGATGAACCCAGACATAAGCGTCATAGGTGGTTTTGCGATGAGGCTCGGCGGTAAAAACCCGTTTGGCAGTTTCAAGGGCTCGACGCTTCGGACTGTTGAGCTCGCATTCCAAGCATACGCAGACCCGTTTGGACGCTTTGATGCATTCATTGAGCACGATGGCGAGAAAACTCATGTCTGTCAGGCTGAGCTGACACTCCTTGACCCACACATTTTACGCCTGCCAAATGGGCTTCAAGTTCGCGGTGGCATACTGCTCGCAGGTGTCGGGAAGCTTAACTCAATACACGCACACGAGCAACCGCTCGCAGATATACCACTCATGCATCAGTTCTTCTACTCGCACCCGCCTGAGGAACACCACGATACCGTTTCACTTCTCAAGCACATCATTGAGCATGGTGGGCACAACTTCCATGGTGCTGGTGCGAGGATAAGCTACCTACTGCCGACAAAGGATCTGAGGCAAGCACACGAGTTATCCATCGAGGCACTCAACACGCATAACCTCACATTTGATTGCGACAGCGGACGCCCGCTACTGCTCAGCAGATGGCGCTCATTCTTTGAGATCAAGCCTATTACCCACACGCTCGATCTCGGATTCAACTACGGCTATGGACCAAACAGATTTGGCGGTAACACCCACCTTTATTCGGTTGACCTGACATATCGCTGGCGTCCGATTGAGCGCGGCATTTACAGGTCGCTTAGCTGGTATAACGAGTTCGCCGTCGCAAGGCACTCTGGAAACGGTGGTTCACGGAGCACCACTGGCTTTTTCTCAATGCTTGAATATCAACTCTCACGCACAACTTACTTGGATGCAAGGTATGATTGGGCGAGCTTGCCAAACGGCGAAGCACATGGCTCTGGTGTCTCCTTCGCCATCACCTACTATCCGAGTGAGTTTTCACGCTATCGTCTTCAGTTGAACAAGCGTAGGTTCTCACTCATCGGCTCTTGCTGGGACTTGATCTTGGAGATGACTTTCTCAATCGGCATCCATAGACCGCATCCGTTCTAACAGCTCAAACGACACTTCATGGCATCGCCAAACCAAAAACAGCACAAGGAGGGGAAAGCCATGCGCAATGCAAGTCCGCTTAGACGATGCGAGACTGCAAAGTTGATGTTCAACGCGGTTGCTTTGCTCATCTCCGTGTTTGCGTTCGCCTTATCCACTTCATCCGAAGCACATGCAAGGAAGCTTTTCGTTGTGACAACTACTCCAGACTTGCGCTACTTCGTTGAGAGGGTCGGCGGTGACAGGGTAACAGTTTTTTGCCTGATGCACCCGCGCCAGAACCCACACACAGTCCAACCACTGCCTTCATTCGCCGTTCAAATGAGCCGTGCCGACATGTTCGTATGCATAGGGCTTGATTTTGAGCTATGGGCAGACCAGCTCATTGATATGGCACGCAACCCGAAGATAAGGAGGGGCGCACCCGGCTATGTTGATGCCTCTATAGGCGTGCCACTGCTTGAAGTGCCGACATCAAGGGTGACGAGGGAGCAAGGTGAGATTCACATCTTCGGCAACCCACACTACTGGCTTGACCCAATCAACGCAAAGATCATCGTCAACAACATTACAGCAGGCTTGAAGAGGGTCTCCCCACAGGATGCCGACTACTTTGAAGCAAACAGAATGAAGCTCATGGATGAGCTCGATGAAATCCTCAAAGAGACATTGAAGCTCGCTGAGCCTTTGAAGGGCGAGAAGATAGTCACATATCACCTGACTTGGTCATACCTTGCGCATCGCTACGGCTTCCAAGTCATAGGGCAACTTGAGCCAAAGCCGGGCATACCACCATCAGCAAAGCATGTAAGCGAACTGATAGCGAGGATGAAGGCGAACGGAGTTAAGGTCATACTTAAAGAGCCTTTCTATGAAGACCGCTTCCCGAACCTTGTAGCAAAGCAGACTGGCGCAAAGGTCGTTGAAGTATCACCATCGATCGGTGGCGATAAGGGGGTCAACTCGTATCGTGACCTGCTTGTGAACATATTGAGCAAGCTCGTTGAGGCGATAAGAGGGTGAGGTAAATTGAGCGCTTGTGATAAAGGGAGCAAAGAGAAGCTCATCACGATACAGAGCCTATGGCTTGGCTACGGCAAACAAGTTGTCTTGAAAGATGTGGAAGCTTGCATTTGCAGTGGTGAGTTCGTTGGGTTGGTCGGACCAAACGGCTCGGGAAAGACGACATTCCTCAAGGCTCTGCTTGGGATGCTGAAGCCCATTCGTGGCTCAATAATCTGGCATGTGCCGAGGGAGAGTGTGCGGTTTGGCTATGTGCCACAGCGTGAATTGCTTGACGAGCTTTATCCGCTTAGCGCCATTGATATCGTGCTCATGAGCAGATTGCAGAGGAAGCATTTCTTGAAAAGGATGACGAAGGAAGATGTTGATGTGGCGATGTGGGCTCTTGAGCAGGTCGGAATCGCGGACATAGCAAACCAGCCGTATAGGTTGCTCTCTGGCGGGCAAAGGCAGAAGGTGCTCATCGCAAGGGCACTCGCAGTTGAACCAAACATATTGATACTTGATGAGCCGACGAATGGGCTTGACCTACCAACGGAACATTCAATCATGGAGTTGATCGCGCGCCTGCACAGCGAGCTTTCAATAACCGTCATCTTCGTGACGCATTTGCTCAACCTCGTCATCAACTTCGCAAACAAGCTCTGCATCTTCCACGATGGTCGTGTCTATGTTGGCGAGACTTCCGAGATGGTTTCCCCTGAGAGGCTGAAGGAAGCTTATGGTGTTGAGACAGTTGTCGCCACAGTGAACGGAAGGAAACTCATATTCGTGCGCCAGTGAACCTGACTGGCAAAAACGAGGTGACTTCAAATGCATACGAATGTCATCCATTTGCTCCTCATGCCATTCCTGAGCGCTCAAGTGGCATCGCTAACATGTTGTTATGTTGGTGTGTATGTCGTTTTGAGGCGCATCGTTTTTGTGAGCGCTGCGCTGGCGCAACTTGGTGCTGCTGGCGTTGGGCTCGGTCTCCTGCTCAACATCAATCCGGTTGTGACATGCTATGCCTTCATCCTGCTCGGCATGCTCTTAGTCCCAATTGTCCAGCGTGAGAGGCGAGTCAGCCGTGAGAGCATACTCGGAGCAATGTATGCTGTTTCTGCATCGCTCGCAATGATATTCGTTGCTAAGAGCCCTGCTGAACAGCACTTGATGGAGTCAATACTGTTTGGCGAGTTGCTTTATTCAACTGGTGATGTGGTTTTGCGCTTGAGCATCGTTGCAGGAATTGTCCTTTTGATCCACCTTCTCCTCTTCAAGCCGATACTGCTCTCGTCATTTGATCCTGAGTTTGCAAGCACGCTCGGCATAAAGGTGAAGCTACTCGACTTGATCTTTTACACCACGCTTGCCGTGCTCATCGGAGAGTGCATCCGAAGTGTCGGCGCACTGTTGACATTCGCATACCTTGTCATACCACCGCTTACGGCGCTCCTATTGACAGACAGGTTGAAAGTCGCTTTTGCCATCTCAGTCGCGTTTGGCTTCATCGCGAACGCAATCGGGATTGCAATCTCATTCAAATACGATCTGCCGTCAAGCCCAACTGTGGCAGTATGCACACTGCTACCGCTCATCCTCGTAGCGCCAATCGCACTCGGCATCTCTCTAAGCTCCACTCACATCAAATTCAAGTGGAACGCAAGATAGCACACGCTTCACGGCGTGACATAATCATAATGGCATTTGTGTCGTCCGAACGATGTGCAAATACAAACCAAAGGGGTGATGCAAGATGAAGGGACGCAAAGGGTTTACGCTGATTGAGTTGCTCGTCGTGATAGCGATAATCGCTATCTTGGCGGCGATACTGTTCCCGGTGTTTGCAAAGGCGCGTGAGAAGGCGAGGATGGCAAGCTGTCAGAACAACCTCAAACAGCTGATGCTCGGCTTGCTGGCTTATGTGCAAGATTACGATGAGACATTCCCAACATACTACTGGGGTGAAGGTAACGCAGGGAATCCATACTCATGCACATGGTGGGCTGGCATCTATCCGTATGTGAAGAACTTGCAGATCTACCGTTGCCCAAGCAGTCCTTTGATGGGGCACAAGACATGGCAAATCTGGATAGACAACAACCCACCATTCAACGACCCTACATTCGTCAACAACTACGGTTACAACGAACTCATGGGCAACCAGAGTGGCGGTTGTCACATCTCCAAATTGACGAAACCTGCTGAGACAGTTGTGTTGGCTGACTGCACAAGTTCATGGATCGGTGGCTATTGGCAATCGGCTGATAGACCACACCTTCGCAGGGTCGCTTTTGCGAGGGGTGGCGCACCATGCGGATGCCCTCCAAACTTGACTATGAACGAAAATTGGGCACTGCACAACGGTGGCTCAAACATCGCATTTGCGGATGGACATGTCAAATGGTTCTACTGGTCGAAGGTGCGCACGGTGACGGGTGGCGGTCCACTGCGCTACTACGATTGGGAATGGTAAGGGGCTAAGAAGTATTGGCTCGGCAAAGCCTTATCCTTCGGCGCTTCGGAGTTGGTGAAGGTGCAGTGGTGGCAACCTAACATTGGGACTTGACATTGCGTCATCATTTCGCTAAAATGATTAATGGCATGCTGGGCAACGCAGATGCCACACTGAACCTTTGAAAACGCAATCGTTAAGCCGTTCGTGATGACGATGATTCGGTGGCGCAACATGATGTCGCAACGGGCAAGATGAAAAAAACAAGCTTTGCACAAAAGGAGGTGATGCGAAAGGGTTGACAGAGTTGGTGAAGGTGCAGTGGTGGCGTTTGCGTGTGCTCAGCGAGAAACCAAAAACGAAAGTGCAAGGAGGGATGAGAGATGAAGCGAAAGGGCTTCACGCTGATTGAGTTACTCGTGGTGATAGCTATTATCGCGATCCTCGCGGCAATTCTGTTCCCAGTGCTCGCGAGGGCGCGAGAGAAGGCTCGCTCCTCAAGCTGTCAGAACAACCTGAAGAACATTGCAACGGCGTTCAAGATGTATGCGAACGACTGGGATGAGAAGTTCCCCGCACCAAACGGCGCCCCGCATGATAACCGATTTGAGCCCGGGACTGAAATACCGTGGCCATTGCAACTTGAGCCGTATATCAAGAACTGGCAGATATTCAAGTGCCCATCATACACGACCTTCGGGCTTGGCTATGGCTATAACCCATACCTGCAGTGGAGCTTGCTTAGAGAGGGGAACTATCCAGCAGGGTGCTCTGAGGCAGATGTGCAGGATGTCGTCAGAACAGTCCTCGTTGCAGATACGGATACAGCTGAAGATGATCCTGCCCTCCCGAAGTCGAGAGGCCTCATACCGGGCATACTGGACCAGTTCAACCCAGACCTTGTGACAAGCTTGGATGGCACTTGTGATGGAGTAAACCCACCACCTAAACCGATACAGACAGGTTCCAGGCTTGCGCGCACGATTGTAACTGGCGGGGTGCCGATGGGTGGAGCACCTGAGCCGAGGCACACCGACGGCTGTAACTTCGCATTCGTTGATGGGCATGTGAAGTGGATTAAGAACAGGATGCAGATTATCTTCAACCCGAACTCCACAAAACCCGGCGACTAAGGCACCAGTGAAAGCAACATGATGTTTCGACCGAGGTGGCATCATTTGCCACCTCGGTCATTTTTATGTTAGGCAAGTGGCTCGTATGTGATGACAAAGCTCCTGTATGGACGCCTCACAGCGTATGCGTTAGCGTTTGTTGCCTTTTCGTTTTTCGTCACGCGCCCAACCGAGAGCTACGATTTATGGATTCACATAGCTACTGGGAGATGGATTGCGAGGCACAGGGGCGTTCCGAGCTTTGATAGCTTCTCAATGAACTCAAAGCGTCGGTGGCAGGCGCACAGCTGGCTCTTCGACTTAGCCTCTTACTACCTCTCTGGATGCCCACAGGCTCTGCCAACAAACGATGGCATACGAAACATCATTGCATTCAAAAGCGCAGTATGTGGTGTTGGGTTTGTCATCCTGATGGACTGTGCATTTAAGGTATGCGCCGATGCGGTGCTCTCTTTCCTTCTGACATTGGTTGCACTGGGTGCGAGCCTGCCGATGCTTGATGCACGCCCACATGTGATGACGGTCTTCTTCCTCTGCCTCTACCTTAGGCTGTTGATTGAACTGCTCGGTGGCAATGGCATCCGCAAAGCGCTCGCAATCATCTTCTCCCTTTTCCTCAGCTCCGTGATCTGGGTCAATATGCATGGGGGCTTCATCATCGGGCTCATCGTCGCTCTCCTCTTTTGCGTCTTTAGCTCAACAAAATGCTCCTTCAACAGAGGCAATGAGCTGTTCATCCCACCTCACCTGCTTGCTCTCATCGCAGTCGTAGTTGGCTCGCTCATAAACCCGTATGGGTTGCGTGCGCTCACCTACCCTATCAGCTACTTCTCAACGGAGACAAGATACGCCCTCTCAATCGTGACCGAGTGGCTACCACCGAGATTCAACACAACACAGGGTATGCTCCCTCTCCTGCTCATCTGTGCATGCATTCTTCTACCGCTTTTTTCGAGCGCAGTTGACATGTGGAGGCGAGAGCATGTCATCATGCTCGCCATTTTGAGTGCGCTGACGGCGGTCATGGCGCTAACTTCAAGGCGCAACATAAGCATCTTCGCTGTCTGCACAACGCTGTATCTTGCGATGTTGCTCTCACAAGCACGCATGAAGATGCCACATGCAAAGCTTGGTGAGCATGGCTGGCACATCGTCAGCGCAATTTGCCTCGTCATCATGGTGCTACTCTCAAAGCCGCTGAGCGAAACTTTAAGGAAGCCAGTGCGTGAGGAATTGTTCCCGTATGGTGCAGTCCAGTTCATATCGCTAAACTCGCTCCCGCAACCGCTGTTCAACCCATACCACTGGGGAGGCTTCCTCATGGCTGTATACGACGGTCGTATAAAAGTGTTCATTGATGGTCGCGCTGACATCTACTCGGCTGACTTCCTGAAGCGCTACAACGATGCCGAAGCTGGGAAGTATGGTTGGGATGAACTGCTTGATGAGCACGGTGTAATGACGGCACTCGTTGATGTCTCAACACCGCTCTTTGAGCTAATGAGGCTGAGCACCAAATGGCGCTTGCTCTACAGGGACATAACAGGCGCTGTTTTTGTGCGTCGCTCAAACGAGGTGAAGGATTTGCTTGAGCGAGCCGATAGAGACGAGTTGGTTTACCCGAGAACACCGTTTGCGATGTTTTACAGGGGCATGATTTGCACACAGATGGGCTTGCTTGAGCGAGCGATTGAGCACTGGAAAGTGGCGCTATCGCTTAAGCCAGACATGGTTGAGGCTGTCATAAACATCGGTTGTGCATGCGTGAAGCTGAAGCGCTGGAAGGAAGCGGAAAACGCATTTGAGCACGCTATAAAGCTACTCGGCGATAAAGCGCCACAATACCTCTTTGATAACCTGCGCTTCGTTAAAGAAGCGTTGAGAAAGGAGAAGGCAACAAAGTGAGCTTGAACGAAGGACGCACCTTCGGATCGGCTTATTCTTCAAAGTGCGGTATAATTATTCTTGGCTTCGCAAGGCGAACATGCACTGATACTGTTGGGCGTCAAATCAAAACATGCTAAAGGAGGGATGCGTAATGAAGAGGCGAATGCATCGTGGCTTTACGCTGATTGAGCTGTTGGTGGTGATTGCTATAATCGCCACCTTGGCAGCGATTCTCTTCCCAGTGTTTGCGAAGGCGCGTGAGAAAGCACGCCAAGCGAGTTGCCAGAGCAACATGAGGCAGTTGGCACTCGCCATGTTGATGTATGCACAGGACTATGACGAGAGGTTCGTTTCATGCTACGATGATGGGAATGGGTATCCTGCGGGACGCATCATATGGGCAGACAAAATCCTTCCTTATGTGAAGAACCGCCAGATTTTCGTTTGCCCCTCATCAAATGCGAGCGCTGATCCAGTTGCCGGGCGGTGGCCGGATAACCTCCAGAGGACTCGCTATCAGATGCCGATGTTCCATGTTTTTCCAGAGGGATGGCAGAACCCTGTGAGCATGGCAGCGTTCGTCTCACCAGCCGAGACAGTCATGCTATTGGAATCAAACAACGCTTGGTGGACGCACTTCTGTGCTCGCCACGGTTGCGGTGAAGTGAGGACCTCAGGCACAACGAAATATCTTTACGGAGGGACTGGGAGTTGCAATTGCTGTGGTGAAACCACATGGCCTTGGCATAACGATGGTCTAAATGTTGCTTTTTGTGATGGGCATGTGAAGTGGATGACGATTCCTGCGTTGGCAGATCCTACCAAGCCTTGCCTTTGGGACCGAGACTGCAAGTGAGCTTCACTGTTGAAGTGGTGAAATTGTGAGTGGCATTTTGGCGGCAACGAGCTATACTGGATGTAGCTCGCAAAATGGTGTTGGGCGTCAAATCAAAACATGCTAAAGGAGGGATGCGTAATGAAGAGGCGAATGCATCGTGGCTTTACGCTGATTGAGCTGCTGGTGGTGATTGCTATAATCGCCATCTTGGCAGCGATTCTCTTCCCAGTGTTTGCGAGGGCAAGGGAGAAGGCAAGGCAGGCAAGCTGTCAGAGCAACCTAAAGCAAATTGGGCTTGCGATATTCCAGTATGCGCAAGACTATGATGAACGCCTACCGCTCGCATGGTATGGACCGGGAACACCGTGGGGCGACCAAGACGCCAACCTGTGCAAGAAGTATCTTGATGTGCTTGAGCCTTATGTGAAGAACATCCAAATATTCCGCTGTCCATCACGCCCAGACCAAGGCTGGGGAGGCGGTATAGCATATCGTCCATGGGGATACTCGTATAACTGTAGTGGCGGGGGTGCAAGTGGCAGACCACTTGCCACGATATATCGCCCAGCAAACAAGATTATGATGGGTGACGCACTTTGGAACGACTGGCGCTTAAACCCACGATGGTGGAGCTTGCCTGGTTCATGTCCAACTGCCGATCAAATAGCTTCTTGGGCAAATACGAGGGGGCACTTTGGTGGTGCTAACTATTTGTTTGCTGATGGGCATGTGAAGTGGATGCGCTCAAGAGAGCTTTATCCTGTGCCAGGGCAAAGCAACCCAGATTCACCAACACCATTGAGGTCGTGGTGGCAGTTTGACTTTGATGGTTAAGCGCTCGCAATATAACGGCAGGCAGTAGGGCAAAAACTGTTTTGAGGGCATACCCACGCAACTGATAAAGGGTATGCCCTCTTTTGTTTTTGAGCTATCCTCTAATTTGATTGGAACGACGCCAAACCAACATAAGTGTTGGTGAGCGAAAATGCGCTACAGGCTATCGCTTGATGGGTTGTGGGATTTCGTCACTGACAGTGGTGGCAACTTGCGCATCGACAAGCTCAATGAGACTCTCAACTGGCGCAAGATAAGAGTGCCCTCCTTTTGGGAGGCGCAGTTTGAAGACCTCATAAACTACGATGGCATCGCATGGTATCGTAGGGATGTAAGCCTCCCGAAGGAATGGCTTGAAATGGCAGGCGATGGTTGGCGCCTCTTCATTCACTTTGAAGCCGTTGACTACTACGCTTGCGTTTTCGTTGGCGAAAAAATGGTTGGTGAGCATGAGGGTGGCTACCTGCCGTTTGAGTTTGAGCTGACCGATGAACTGCAACCCGTGAAACACAGTGGGCAAATGACGATAACAGTTCAGGTGATTGACCCAACTGACGATAGACTGCGTTTCCCTCGCTTCCCTGCAGATGAGATACCTTGTGGGAAACAGCGATGGTATCTCAATGTTGGTGGGATATGGCAAAGCGTCTGGCTCGAACTGCGAAGAAGCACATTCATTGAGGAGATGTTCGTAACCCCGATGCGTGACTTGGAGCACATCATCTTGAAGCTCAAGCTTTCAAACCCTGCCAGTGAGAGGATGAGATGCGATGTGACAGTAGAAGAGGCTGATGGGAGAGTGCGTGCACATGCAGATGCCGAAGTTGATGTTGGGCAGAGCGAGCTTGAGCTTAAACTGCGAATTGAGGATGCCAAGCCATGGCACCCAGAGAGCCCGAACATTTATCTGGCGAAAGCGAGCTTGAGCAATGGCGACGAATTCTCAACCACATTCGGCATGAGGGTTGTCGAATGCAACGGCGGTAAGGTTTGCATTAACGGTGAGCCAATCTACATCATCGGTGCGCTTGACCAAGACTTTTACCACGATGAGATATACCGAGCACCGAGCGACGACTTCCTCGAACGGCAGTTCAGGCTCGCGAAGGAAATCGGCTTCAACACGCTACGATGCCACCTCAAGCTCCCAGAAAGACGCTACCTTGACATCGCCGACAGGGTCGGAATGCTCGTTTGGTATGAGCTACCGAGTTGGTCAAGGTTCGGTGAACGATTAAGGCAAAGGGTGAAGAGGCACATACGGGAGATGGTCAAAAGGGATTACAATCATCCATCTCTTATCGCCTACGGCATCGTCGGTGAGGGATGGGGGCTGAAGTTGAACGAGCAAGAATTGCACAGGCGCTGGCTTGTTGAGACGGTTGAGTTTCTGCGCTCGCTTGATGGGACGAGGCTAATCGTTGACAACTCACCATGCCTCGGAAACTTCCACATCAAAACCGACATCAACGACTTCCACATCTACTGCAACTCACCTGACGAGGATGAGAAGTTTCGCAGGTGGCTTTGGGAGTTTGACAAGCGCCCGTATTGGACATTCAGCACTCATGGCGATGCGCAGGCAAAAGGCGATGAGCCACTCATCGTCTCGGAGTTCGGCATCTGGGGGTTGCCGAAGAAGGCTGTGGAGATTGCGAAGGGAGATGAGAAACCTTGGTGGTGGAAGACTGGCTCAGGCGCATGCTGTCCAGAAGGGCTGAACGAACGCTTCTTAAGCTCATACGCAAAAGATGCGTTTGATGGCTTGGATGAAGTGTGCACAGCTACAAGGACACATCAGGCTGAGGCGCTAATCTACCAGATTGAGCAGATAAGGAAGTGCAAAAACATCGTCGGGTATGTTGTGACACAGCTTACGGATGTGGCATGGGAATGCAACGGCATCCTTGATTTTGAGCGCCACGAGAAGGAGGTCGCAAAGGCGCTCCAAGATGTCCAAGCACAGGACATGCTCATCGCCACCTTGAGCAACGAATGCGTTTTCGGTGGCGCCACAGTGTTTCTGGAAGCTACGCTATCGCACTACAGCCACTTGAAAGTTGAGGACGGCTCTTTGCGCTTGAAGTTGTGCGATGAGCACGGCAATGTCCTGTGCGAGAACGAATTTGGCGACATAACTGTTGAGCATGGTAAGGTGAGCAAAGTGGCTGAGTGCGAACTGCTCATCAGCGACTTCAAAGAGCCAACATGGCTGAAAGCTGAGTTGCAACTTACATGCGGTGAGCAAACCATAGCGAGCACAAGGAAGCGCTTCCTGGCTTTGCCGAGTTCTTGGCGCTCGTTTGACACGCTCGGATGCATCTCCATCTACGACCCACAATGCTTCTTCAACGGCATAGAAGAGGAGCTTCAGGGGCTTGGCGCACATGTTGCCACTGACTTGGATTATGGCGACATCATCTTATCAGCTGTCATTGACGAGAAACTCATCAACGCTGTGGCAGGTGGTAGGAGAGCCATCTGCGTCGTTGAGATGGCACATGCTATGCAGGCATACATTGAAGGCATAAGCATCGTTGACAGGTCTTTCAAAGGGCGTTGGGGCAGTTGGTGCACATCCTTCACATGGCTTTCACCAACGCTCCGTGAAAGCCTCAAGCTACCGCCCATCCTCCCACATGCCATGCGTGATGTCGTCCCAAGATGCGTCATTGAAGTTGATGGCGAGAAGATCAGGCATGCGCTTGAAGTGGAAGTTGAGCGAGCTGATGCTGGCATGTTCGTCGGATGGCTTCATAATGAGGCGCTGGTAGCGCTCACGATGCGAATTAACGCTGGCAAGTTGCTCCTCACCACATTCAGAGTGGCTTCGGAGCTGAGCGAGAAGCCAGCAAGGGTTGCGCTATTGCGAGTGCTCCTGCAGATGCTCATGAAGCGATGAGCTCAATTTGGGGGCTCACCGAAATGCTCTTCAACTTTGCGCCTGAGGAACGATAGCGAGCGCCTTGTGCCCTCATCTCCAATCGGGTTTCCATCCTCAAGGCTGATGAAGCCGTAGTAGCCGATTGAGGCGAGCTCCGCCATTATCGCATCGTAGTTCACATCGCCTTCGCCAACAACTGTATGCTGGTAGCTCCCAACTGTTCTGTCGCTCGCATGCATGTGCCAGACCTTGTGTTTCACCTCACGCAAAATTGTTAGCGGGTCTTCTCCAACCATGAGTGGGTTTGATGCATCAAAGTTGACGCCGATCGGTGTCCCTTCGAGCCTGTGGAAGACCTCGAGGAAGACGGCAGGTTGAAATGCGAAATCAACCTTCTTCCACAGCCTGTCCTTGTAATGGTTTTCAAGCCCCAGCTTTATTCCTCTCGGCTCTGAGAAATCGAGCAAACGATTGATGCACTCCACAGCCCAATTGATGCCATCGGTCACGCTGACACCCTCATGCAAGCATCCAACAGTCACACGAACACCTCTTGCACCGATGACCCTTGCAACCTCAACCATCGTCTTCATCTGCTCAAGCTCCTTCAGCCTAACGCTCTCGTCTGGGTGGACGAAATCTGGTGCGCATGTGAGTTGAGAGACGCCTATGCCATAGCGTGAGAGCAAATCGCAAACTGCGTTGAGTGTCTTCCTGTCATACGCGGGGAGCATGCTGTAGTGCAACTCGACAAACGAGAGCCCAAACTCAACTGCTTGTCGTAAAAGGCTTTCAAGCGACGGCTCACGGCGCTCAGCCATCGAATCAATGTAACGGACAGCGAGCCAAGAAAGCGTCGGCTTACCACAACCCATTTAATGCGCACCACCTTCATTGCCAACTTGCCCATATCACATGATGTCGTCACACTTAACCTTTGGCAAACACACAAACACAAAAGCGGAGGGTGAGAGAAAATGCGATTGTGCTTCATCACCAACGGAAGCGAAGCGGATTTGGAGTTCGCCTCCAAAGAGGGAATACCGTGCGTTGAGATAACGATTCATGGTGACCTTGAGAGGTGGGAGGAAAGGGCTGATGATTACCTTTCCATGTGCAAGCGATACGGTGTTGAAGTTGTCGCTGTCGGCTTGTGGGGCAGGAACTACCTGAGCGATGATGAACATGAGAGGGAAAAATGCTTCAACGAGCTTGAGCGCTCAATTGAGGTTGCAAAGCGCCTTGAGGCGAAGGTGTTCATAACAGGTGGCGGGGTTAGTAAAAACGAAACGATACGCCAGATGGCAATGCGAGCATGTGAGCTGTTCTCACCATTCGTTGAGCGCGCACAATCGTATGGGATGAAATTCGCCTTCTACAATTGCAGGTGGGCAAACCACATCATCGGGAGCGAAGCTTGGGATATCGTCTTTGAGCGTCTCCCAGATGCTGGCATAAAGTATGACCCATCACACCCGTTCTATGAAGGGATTGACTACCTCCGTGAGATGCGTGACTATGGCAGACGGATATTCCATGTGCACGCCAAAGGCTGTGTCAAGATAGGCGGCGAGAGGTTTGATGATCCGCCAGCTGGCATGGACCAGATTGACTGGGGTAGCATCTTCGCCATCCTTTACAAGCACAACTACGATGGCGCTATATCAATAGAGCCACATAGCGAGACATGGCTCGGAAACAGATACTACGCTGGAATAAGGTTCGCAAAGAGGTTTTTGGAGAGATTCATCCTTTAGCCGTTGGAGCAAATCGCTGTTTGACAGTTTGGTAGCCAACGCGAATCCTTTAAGTGAGGGGTGAAGCTCTATGCCGAAGGTGTTGATCGTATACTACAGCCGAACTGGCAACACGAAGTCAATGGCTGAAGCGGTTGCCGAAGGTGCAAAGAGGGTTGGGGGCGTTGATGTTGAGCTTAAAGCAGTTGAGGAATGCACGCCTGAGGATTTGCTCAACGCAGATGGCATAATAGTTGGCTCGCCAACCTACTACGGTTTGCCAGCAGGCGAGATAAAGAAGCTGTTTGACGAGAGCGTCAAGTATCACGGAAGGCTTGAGGGGAAGGTTGGTGGCGCTTTCACTTCTTCAGCGAATGTAGGTGGCGGGAACGAAACCACGATCATGGCTATCTTGCAGATGATGCTCATACACGGCATGGTTGTGCAAGGCTCGTCAATCGGTGACCATTACGGACCTGTGAGCATTGGTGCGCCAGATCAACGTGCAAGGCAACAGTGCCTGTCACTTGGTGAAAGAGTTGCAAGGCTTGTCATGAAGCTACATGGCGCTTGAGCTTGGTGGGGTGTTCATGAGCAACTGGAGCAAGTGGAAACAGCTTATGATCGGCGCTCTCTCAATAGTTGCCAGCGCAGTCATTGTTGGGCTAACGGCAAATGCTTTCCACCCGCGTGGGATACCATTGCGCTACTCAGATTTTGAGAGGATGCTTAAAGAGCGTGAGGAGATGCTCTTGAAGCCGCGTCTGCCAGCTGGTGTTGAGATGGTTGAGTTCAAGCGTGCGTGGGTGCTATTCACAACGCACAAGGCAAAGTTTGTCGATGCACGCTCAAGAAGCGAATACGAAACGGGTCACATACCGGGCGCGATAAACCTACCACCTGCGCCAGACGAGTTTGAGGCTTCGTTCAAGGTGGCGAAGGATAAGCTCAAAAAGGAAGCGCTCATAATCGTCTACTGTAGCGGTGGCTCGTGACCTAACAGCATACCAGTTGCGGAGCAACTGGTGAGACGCGGGTTCAAGCGAGTGTTGGTCATGCCCGGCGGTTGGTCTCAATGGCTCGCAAACAAATGCCCAGTTGAGAAGGGAGCGCCAAGTGGCAGGTGAAGCCAACGGTGGGATCAACGCACAGCGCCGACTTCACGAAAAAGCGGTGGTGGGGGCTGGTCTGCCTCATATTGCGTGTTGGGTTGGGTGGCATATTCGTGTTTGCGAGCTTGGATAAGATACTTGACCCTGTCACCTTCACCGATGTCGTGATGAATTACAAAGTGCTACCAAACAGCGTTGTGCCGACATTCTCCGTTGTGCTCCCGTGGCTTGAATTCATCACGGGCATGCTTCTCATCATCGGCTACGCCGTTGAGAGCGCTTCTGTTGTCATCGCCCTTATGCTCATAGCGTTCATATTCGGGATAACCGTTAATCTGTTTCGCGGTGTTGAGATGGCATGCGGTTGCTTTGGCTTCTTTGAAGGCGGACATAAGATCGGCTGGCACACAGTCCTTAGGGATGTTGCAATGCTTCTCTGTGCGCTTGTCCTCGTCATCGCATACAATCCGTTTGCCTCAATTGAGGCTCTCTTTTCAAAGCTAAGGCAAGAGAGGGGTGATGAGCGATGAACGGTGGTGAATTGAGTAGGCGCTCATTCATCGCTGGCACTGCATACGCAGTTGGCGCGCTTCTTAGCATGCGCAAAACATCAACTGGTGGTGAAGAGAAGAGGTTCAAGAAGGCGATCATCCTCGGGATGCTCCCATCGAATATGCCCCTCAAAGATAGATTGAAGTTGGCTAAGGATGTCGGGTTTGACGGTATTGAGATACCGCCAATGGATGAGAAGCAAGCCGATGAGATCCGTGCAATCGCTGATGATGTTGGCATTGAGCTACACTCAATAATCTACGGGGGCTGGCATGCACCGCTCTCGAGCGCCGATGAGAAAATTGTTGAAGCTGGCTTGAAGGGAATTGAGAGGGCATTGCACACGGCGAAGCGTGTCGGAGCTGACGCTGTCCTTTTGGTGCCCGGAATTGTCGACGCACGAACACGATACATTGAATGCTATGAGCGCACCCAAAGGAACATAAAGCGCATACTACCGCTGGCTGAGGAGCTTGGCATAACAATCGCCGTTGAGAATGTTTGGAACAACTTCTTGCTCAGCCCGATTGAGTTTGCAAGGTATGTGGATGAGTTTAACAGCGAGCGTTTGAGAGCTTACTTTGATGTTGGCAATGTGGTCAAGTTCGGCTTCCCAGAGGATTGGATACGCACGCTCGGAAAACGCATAGTCAAAGTGCACCTGAAGGATTTCAAGAGGGACACAAACAAGTTCGTGATGCTCCTTGAGGGCGATGTGAACTGGGAGGCGGTAAGACAAGCCCTGATTGAAGTCGGATACAGAGGTTATTTGACAGCCGAGCTAAGTAGCGGGGATGAGGCATACCTTCGGGATGTGAGCGCACGGATGGACAAGATAATAGAAGGTAGACGCTGACGATAAATTGCAATTTCGTTGCATCGTGAACATCACACGAGACTGCTAACTTCTGCCCTAATGCTCTTGAAGGAGGCGAGATGGATGCGTGAGATCAATGTGTTTCCAGACATGTCACCAGGCGAGCTTACATTCGGGACGATACCGAAGTGCAAATGGACGAAGCGACTGAAGGATGTAGTTGGCGACTTGATACAGCCAGAGCTTGCCATTGAGATGCTTGAGACGATGTTTTGGATACGCTCTTTTGAGAACCTGATAGTGGAGATGCGCGATGGCAGGTTTAAGCCGAGCGAGGATTTCCAATTTGTCGGTGCAACGCATCTTTCGGTTGGTCAGGAGGCAGTTGCAGTTGGAGCTATAGCTGCGATTCGCCCCGATGACTATATCACGAGCACACATCGTGGTCACGGACACGCCATAGCGAAGGGAGCGTTCGCGCTCAGGCGCATGAGCGAAGAGGAACTCAAGCGATGGCTCGGGAGAGATGTGAACGGCACAAGGGAGGAGCTCATCAAATTGGCTCTTGAAGAACACCTCTACCGAACAGTCGCAGAGTTGTTTGGGAAGGAGGACGGCTACTGCAAAGGGAGAGGCGGTGGCATGCACATAGCTGACTTTCGTGTTGGTCATCTCGGTGCTAACGCGATTGTCGGTGGCAGTTGTGGCATCGCTGTCGGTGCTGCTATGGCTGCGTGGAAACTTGGGACTGATAGAGTCGTCCTTTGCATGATAGGTGACGGTGCAACGCAGAATGGCATATTCCATGAGGCAGCCAACTTCGCCTGTATGGCACAGTTCAAGCGAGGTCTCCCCGTGATATTCGTCGTCGAGAACAACCAATATGCGATGACTGGACAGCATTACGGTGAGGTGACTGGCATTGATTACCTCGCAAGAAGGGGCGCAGCATACGACTTGCATATGATGCATGCGGAAGTGGTCAACGGGATGGATGTGCTCGCTGTTTACGATGCTGTTTCAAGGGCAGTTGAGCTGGCAAGGAGGGGTGATGGACCAGTCCTGCTTGACTGCGAATGCTATCGCTATTATGGGCACTCACTGAGCGATCAGAGGACGAAATATCGCACCGCTGAGGAGGAAGAAGCATGGCGCAGGCTTGATCCAGTTGAGAACTTCGTTGCACAAGTCATTGAGGCTGGCTTGCTCACGGAAAGCCAAGTTGAAGAGATGCGTCAAAGGTGCGATGAGCAGATACGCATAGCTGCTATAAAGGCTGCCAAAGCGCCGTTCCCAGACCCGAAGGACATCTACTACGGTTTGTTCTCGAACACGATGTGCGAAAGCGTCCCAGAGAAGTATCGCCAAGTGAACCTCATAAGGCGTCCGAGGAAGTTCCAAAGGGACAGCGAAGGCAAGATAATGTATCGCCACGCCATCTGTGAGGCATTAATCGAGGAGATGATGCGCGATAGCCGAGTGATCGTCTACGGCGAGGATGTGGCGGATTACGGTGGCGCCTTCATGGTCACCGCCGGGTTGCTTGAAACATTCGGGCGAGAGAGGGTGTTCAACACTCCGATAAGTGAGGCTGCCATAGTTGGAACAGCTATCGGTGCTGCCATGGTCGGCTTGCGCCCAGTGGTTGAGATCATGTATATTGATTTCATCCTGCTCGCCATGGATCAAGTTGGTAATCAAGCTGCGAAGATGAAATACATGTCGGGTGGGCAACCGAAGATACCGCTTGTCATAAGGACAACGGTCGGCGGTGGTAGAGGATACGCAGGACAGCATTCACAAAGCCTTGAAGCGGTCGTGACGCACTTCCCCGGATTGAAGGTCGTCATGCCAGCAACCGCATACGATGCGAAGGGGTTGCTCAAAACAGCCATAAGGGATGACGACCCTGTTATCTTTATTGAGCACCAGATGCTCTACACAAGCAAAGATGTCGTCCCGGAAGACGAATACCTCATACCGTTTGGTGTTGCGCGCATTCATCGTGAGGGCAAGGACATAACAATATGTGCATGGTCGAAGATGGTTGAGGTAGCACTCACGGCAGCACAGATACTTGAGGAGGAGCACAACATCAGCGCCGAAGTTGTGGATCCAAGAACGCTTTCACCATGTGACTACGATACGATAGCCACATCGGTTGAGAAGACGGGGAGGCTCCTGCTCGTCTGCCAAGCGCCAGAGACGGGTTGCTTTGCGGAACATATCGCATACCAGATTCAAAAGCGTTGTTTCAAACACCTCAAAGCCCCGATACGCATAGTTGCTGCTCACAATGTTCCACCACCCATGTCCCCAACGCTTGAGCGTGAAAACATACCTTCGCCAGAGAAGGTCGTCCGCAACGCTATTGAGGTCCTCTCACAATGAGCATCATGCCTTAAGTCAATTGGGGCATCAATTGCTAAGCGTTAGCTTCTCAAGGGGGTGCGGTTGGACATGATCAGGCAAGTTTTTGATGTGCCGATATATGTCCTATCATCTGTCAGGACGCCTCTTGGGAGGTTCAACGGCGTGCTCTCGGAGTTCACGGCTATTGACCTTGGCGGGTTTGTTATAAGGGCTGTATGGGAGCGCCCAAAAATACCACCCGAAGAAATACAGTTTGTAACGATGGGCAATGTTGTTTGTGCAGGTCTCGGGATGGCTCCCGCCAAGGCTGCCGCGGTAATGGGTGGGCTTAAAGACAGCGTTTGTGCGAGGAGGGTTGAATCTGTATGCGCCTCGTCGCTTGATGCGCTCGCTATAACTTGCGATGCCATCGCTGCCGGTGCGTTTGATGTGGCTATAGCTGGCGGGATGGAATCACGCACAAACGCACCCTACTTGGTCGGTCCGAGGATGGAACGAAAAACGAAGTCATACCGAAAGGGAGAGCGAGTCAAAGTGAAAAGAGCGGGTGCATACACGTTCATGTTCAGTGAGAACGAACTCGAACAGCTTCAGGGAACTGGGTTGGTTGACGCAACTGCATACGATGGTCTGTTTTGGGTCTTGGAGAAGAAGTTCATGCGCCAGTATGCGATTGAGTTTGCGAGGGAGATGGGATACACAGTTGAGCTGGTAAACGAGCACGCAGCCAAGAGCCATGAGAAAGCTCGCAGAGCCGTATCGGAAGGATGGTTTGATGAGGAGATAGTGCCATGCGGTGAAGTGAATAGGGACGAACTGCCAACAGATGAACAACTCTCAAAGATGCTTGAGGAGGCGAAGGATGACATAGCATCGGGCTACAACACTGCAACACCAGTTGACGGTGCTGCTGCATGCCTAATCGCCTCCGAAAGAGCCACGAATAAACTCGGTGTGAATCCGATCGGCAGGATACTCGGATACGCAAGGGTTGATTGTCACCCAAGTCGCTTCCTAACCGCCCCAGTGGTGGCAGCGAAGGAACTGATCACAGCACTGCGCGAAAAGAACTTCAAATGCGAACCAACGATCGTTGAGGCAAACGAAGCCTTCGGCATTCAACTACCATACTTTGAAAGCGCCTTTGCGGGGATGGAGATAAATGTTCACGGCGGTGCTATAGCACTTGGTCACCCGCTTGGGGCTGCTGGCGCAAGGTTGCTTTGCACACTGCTTCATGCGATGAGGCGGTGGGGTCACAAGTATGGTCTTGTTGCGCTTTGTTTCGGTGGCGGTGGTGGCATGGCATTGGCTGTTGAGCTACAGTAGCTGAAGTTATCAGAAGCTCGCTTTGCAGCATAATACCATTGTGGCGATCAACAAAAAGCACCTTCACAGAGGCTGTGCAAGAAGGTAACGCAGGAGGCAATGGATAAAGAATTGTTGCAACGCACCCTTACCATAGTTTCGTGGCTTTTCATCTCAATAGCCATCGGTGGAATTGTAGGGGCGTGTTGCATTGGTGCGCTTTACTTGGCGTTGGCAAGGCAACTTCCATCCCTATCCGAAATAACATCAATACGACCTTGTGAAGGCACTGTCGTATATTCCTCCAACGGGGAACGGCTCGGCGAGGTTTACGCAGTTAGAAGGAAATGGGTGCCTATATCCAAGATACCGATTGCGCTACAGCAAGCCACCATCGCAATCGAAGACCGCAGATTTTACACTCACCCCGGTGTTGACCCAAGGTCTATAGTGCGTGCCCTGATCGTAAACTTGAAGAAATGGAGCCTCGCTCAAGGCGGGAGCACCATAACACAACAGCTTGCAAGAAGCTTCTTCCTAACCCAGAAGAAAACGCTTGATCGGAAGCTCAAAGAGATGATACTCGCCATAAGAATTGAGCGCGCCTTCTCGAAGCAGGAGATCTTGGAGATGTATCTCAATCAGGTTTGCTACGGGCACGGGACTTATGGAGTTGAAGCAGCTTCACAGTTCTACTTCGGGAAACATGTTTGGGAATTAAACCTGCCACAGTGCGCTCTCCTTGCAGGACTGCCGAGACGCCCATCATACTACTCACCATATGAGCACCCCGGAGCATGCAAGGCGAGGAGGGACTTGGTGCTCGACAAGATGGCTGAATGCGGTTTCATCACGAAGGAGGAAGCCGAGAGGGCAAAGAGGACACCCATAACTGACGGCTTGGTTGAACATAGAAGCACAAACGAGGACCAGATGAAAGCCCACTACTTTGTAAACCACACAATAAAAGAGCTCGTGCAGCGTTTCGGCTCGGACATGGTTTACAAAGGTGGGCTGAGAGTCTACACATCGCTCGATTTGAAGCTTCAGGAGGCTGCCGAGAGGATCGTCCAAAACAACATGAGCAGGTTGAACGCTATCGGCGCAGACCAGATCGCACTGGTATGCCTTGATATAAAGACGGGTCAAATACTTGCCATGATCGGTGGCGCTAAGAAGATGCGCTATGACCCTGTGAAGAAAAAGTTGGTCCGCGACGATTACAATAGAGCAACCCAAGCACCAAACCAACCCGGCTCAAGCTTCAAGCCATATGTCTATGCAGCAGCGTTGGAGATGGGCTTCAGACCGTTTAGCATATTCAATGACTCACGCATAGTGTTCACAAGCTCGGGCGGAAGAACATGGGCGCCAAAAAACTACGATGGTATCTATGGGCGCTCAATGACTTTGAAGACAGCTTTGGCTATATCGAACAATGTGATAGCCGTGAAGCTGTGCAGGGCTGTCGGGATTGACAGGGTGATCGATTGCGCTAAACGGATGGGGTTCAGGTTCGCAACTAACCCATACTCGGCAAGCTACGCTTTGGCGTTAGGAGCTGTTGATGGCTACCTGCTCGATCATACAGCCGCGATGGCTTGCGCAGCAAACGGTGGCTTGAGGGTTTTCCCCACAACCTTGGATAAGGTTTACGACAGCAGGGGGCAACTGATATACCAACACCTGCCACGCCAATCCAGAGCATTGAGCCAAGAGGTTGCAGAGCAATTGCTTGATATGCTTATCGCTGTCGTTACTTCAGGGACGGGACGCAGAGCAGCCGTCAGCGGTTACCAAATCGCGGGTAAGACTGGAACAAGCAACGAACTGAGAGACCTTTGGTTCATCGGGTTCAGCCCATCCATAGCATGCGGCATCTGGGTTGGAAGGGAAGATAACAAGCCTCTCAGATACGGCTCTGGTGGCACAATATGCGCACCGATATTCTCACAAGTGATGAGCATAGCACTCAAGCTACATCCAGGTCCAAGGCAATTTGAGTTCACAACGAAAAGGGATGGCGATAGCAATCGGCAACGCACCGAGATACAGCGTGAAAGCTTCCGAAGAGTGCGCATATGCGATGAGACTGGTTTGCTTGCCACACCTGCATGCCCACTAACCCACGAGGAAACACTGCCATTAGAACAAGTCCCAAAACATGAATGCACTCTCCACAGAACTGATTTGATCGAAGTTGCCATATGCAAAGCATCTGGCAAGCTCGCCAGCTTTTATTGTCCAGCAGACATGATCGTGTGGAAGAAAATGCCACCGCAAAAAGTGCCCACAGAGGTGTGCCCCATCCACAGCTCACACGCAACCGCTCACACCGCTTCCACACCAACTGATTTGGAACAAGCCGACCAATAAGAGGCTTACACGATGAGCACGGCTACTGATTTGCGCCCTTATCAGTGAACTTCAAACGCGTTGAAGCAACCAGAGAACGCACATCTGGGGCAACCAGATAGATCGGCGTATCACTCAACTCTATTGTTGGTGTCTTCAACTCATTTCCCATCAGGTTAAAAGCCCTTGCAGGCTGTTTGAGCGACAAGCTCACTACAGCATCTTCCCTCGCAAGCCAAACAACACCGACAACCCCATCAATCCTCTTGAAGCCATAACAACATGCTCCTTTGCCCAAGTTGAGCATCCCAAGCGGTAGGGCACTTTTGGCAATCATGTTGGCTAACACAGAATGTGCAGGGAGGGCTTCCCTTGGAGTTCCATCTACCTCCAAGAAGCAATTTGTGCCATACGAAAGCGAGTAGAAGATTTTGCTAATCCCGCTTGAAAGTAGCGTTGTGGCACGGCGAACGATTGCGACAGCGTTTCGAAGTTCGCCCTCATGTGATCCCGACAGTTCACATCGCTCGCCACTCGTAACCCAAATCGGCTTTCGCATTTTGCTCCCCTCCATCAAAGCGATCAAGTCCTTCACCTGCCACTCATACTCGTGCCTGAAAAGACACAGGTTAATCACATCCGCGAACTTCAGCACATCGGCTTTGACCAGCTTCAAAGCCAACTCCATCGAACCGACGCCTAAAACGAGAACGCAATCTTTGTTGATCGCCTTGGCTGAGCTGTATGCAACTTTGATCAACTCAACAAGCTTGCTCATGCACCCTTCTTCATCAGCGCCACCAAGATGTGGTCGGCTGACGAAAACTTCATAGGCAAACACCCGTGTCCTATAGCGTTTAACTATCGTCTCAAAGCGGGAGGCGTATGAATCAGCATCCTCGTCTTTGAGGGTCGGTATGGATATGAGCACATGCATCCCGAGCTTCAAAAGCTTGTCAATGTTTTCATCGTCCAACGATGATGGGGCTTCGCTGGCGCTTCGTTTTGCGATCGTGTAACGCCACCAAAGGATGCCCATGCGCTTCAGAAGCAACAAGAGCTCCTCACTTGGATAAAAACCTTCTACGCCAAACGGTGAATCGAAGCCTTCAAAGGGACGCAGAAGAGCACAATGAGCATTCCACGAACTCACATAGCGAACAGCCTCGTCGCTTGGGCGCACGATCACATCGTAGAAGCCCGATGCCTTTGGTAGCATGTTTTCAAGAGGAATATCAGCCACGCCCTTTGATGGAACACGGATGCTCAAACTGCGTTCCATGATGGAAGCGCCTTTGAAATCGCACACACGCACATCAAGATTCGCATGCATATCATCGCCATCGTTGTAAGCCAGAAGGCGCAAGCCTACATCGCCCTCGCTGACCCATATGTTGTTGGGCGAGTTTGAAACGATGAACACCTCGACTTGCGAATGTGGCTCATAAGGGGTTGGAGTCTCCCCAACCTCAAGTTGCACAGCATCAACACCTAACTTGGTATCGCCCGCGAACGGAGAGAGTTGTTCAAACCCAAACACGACAAGTGCATGCCAATCAACTGCTTTGAATGCCAGTGAAAAGCGACGCCAATCGTTTGTGGGATCAATGCGACGCTCAATTTTTCGCCCGTCAGCGAAGTAAACACCGATTGTAACTCCGATGCCATTGCCAAAAGCTTTTACGAATGCCGAGAGGGTGTAGGTTTCGCCACAAAGAAGCCTTAGCCATCGTGAGTTAGTGATGAGCAACCAAGGCGCATGCGCTATGTGTGGACTGAACAAGAAGAGTTGATGGAATGGCTTTGAAAACTTGATTGACAGTGCTTTGCGCCCGTGAGGCGCACCATCAACATCCGCCACTTCGCCAGCCAATTTGAAAAGGTTGCAAATATGCGCATCTTCAAACTTGATGCCACTTTGCCATCCGACTTCCCCGCACTCAAAACTGCTGTTTGGTATGAGGTTCTTTGTGTGATGCTCGTTCGGCAGATCAGCACCTGCACACTGTGCCGAGGGCACAAGCATAAAGAGGACTATCAAAGCGACAGCATGTGAAGCGATGGACAACCTTGACAGCACAAAAGCATCTCACCTCTATGCTCTTACACCTTGAGGATGTGTCAGCCACCTATGGGAGGAGTCGCCTTGAAGTTCCTCCCCCTGCGCACAAACCAAACCCTCTCGCTCAATGGGCGCAAGCAAATTGGCATCCACAGGTCTGGTTGCATCAGAGCCTTCGGAAGATATTCAATCAGGTCGCCGGCGATGAGCGATGCTTCTCCCTTATCCCATGAGGCTATATCGCCAGCCAACCCATGAATGAACACTGCACACGCTGCTGCCTCAAACGGTTTATTACCTTGCGCTATGAGGCTTGCGATCAACCCAGTTAGCACATCACCAGTCCCACCGCTTGCCATCCCCGGATTGCCAGTCAAGTTGATATATGTGTTGCCTTCGGGTGAGGCTATGACAGTGTGCGCCCCTTTGAGCACAACCGTCGCATTCAATTCCTTTGCAACAGCTTGCGTTACTCCTATCCTATCCGACTGCACTTCGCTGATGCTTTTCCCGATGAGCATCGCCATCTCACCCGGGTGTGGAGTTATCACGAGTTCACAACTTCTATCTGCGAGCTCTTTCATCCTGTTGGCGAACGCGACGATGCCATCTGCATCAAGCACGACTGTCTTCTCCGAGCTACGCACGAGCTGACGCACAAACTCCTGTGTCTCATCCACCCTCGAGATCCCGGGACCTATTGCGAGCACATCAGCCCACTTCATCCTCTCAACCAGCACATCGAGCGCCTTCAGCGATATGCTGATGGCTTCCGTCTCTGGCAAGGGCAGGCTCATGACTTCCATCACAGAAGCCTCAAAAGCGTTGTTTAAACTCTTTGGGAGCGCTACCATAACCAACCCAGCACCACCCCTCAGGGCGCTTACCCCGCACATCATGACAGCACCACTCATGCCAGCTGAACCACCAACAACGAGCACCCTCCCGTAGTCGCCTTTATGCGTGTTTGAAGCCCTCGTCTTATAGCACTTGTGAACGAGTTCCTCGGTGGTCACCTTCACCCAAGGCTCGAAAGCCTCAAACATCGCCTTCGGGATACCTATCGAGCCGAGGAAGAGGTCGCCAACCATGTCTGCGCCGGGGAAAAGCAGAAGCCCCCTCTTCATCGCTCCGAGCGTCACTGTCACATCAGCCCTTACGCACCTACCGCATAACTTGCCCGTGTCTGAGTCAAGCCCCGATGGAACATCAATGGATAGAATGCGTGGAGCACTTGAGTTAAGCGCGTCTATCGCTCCAGCGATTATCCCCCTAACCTCACCTGATATGCCAGTCCCAAGCAGTGCATCAACAACGACATGCGCATGTCTCATCGTCTTCTCGAGTTCGAGAAGCATCTTCTCATCCGTGACCTCAGTTAAGCTCACCCCTGCTTTCATCACAGCTTTGCAGTTTATGGCTGCATCACCCTTCAATTCCTCATGGCGAGCCATCAGGAAAACGCTCACATCAACTCCCATGTTGTGAAGATGCCTTGCGACTGCCAAGCCGTCGCCACCGTTGTTTCCGCGCCCGCACACTACAACGACTCTTTGTCCAGACTCAACGCCAACATGCTTCTCCAAAACCTCAACGACGCTCAGCGCAGCGTTTTCCATGAGCACGATCGTCGGGATCCCAAGTTCCTCAACAGCCCTTCTGTCACATATGCGACTTTGTTCAGATGTGAGGACATGGGTTGTGAGCGCCCTCATAGGCATCAACCTCTGCAAAGCATCCTCATGGATGTTCTCACGAAGGCGCAAAGGGAATCATCGCTCTTCTTCAAATCGCTTGAGGACGAAGCGCGATAGAACAGTTGGCAAGCCAAAAACCTTGATGAACCCCTCAGAGGCACGATGGTCAAACTTATCTGCACGGTCGTAAGTTGCAAGCTCATAGCTGTAGAGCGAGTAAGGCGACTTGCGCCCAACAACGATGCAAGAGCCTTTGAGCAACTTCACTGTAACGCTTCCTGTGACGGTGCGTTGCGTTGAATCCATGAAGGCATCCAAAGCCTCACGAAGTGGGTGATACCAAAGCCCGTAATAGACAAGCTCAGCATACTTGAGCTCAAGCATCCTTTTGAAGTGGGTCAAATCCCTCTCAAGCGTCATAGCCTCAAGAGCCTTGTGAGCTGTGATGAGAGTTATCGCAGCAGGTGCTTCGTAAACCTCCCTTGACTTTATCCCGACAAGCCTGTTCTCAATCATATCTACCCGTCCAACACCGTGCCTGCCAGCCACCTCGTTCAAATATGACACGAGCTCAACGAGCCCCATCCTTTGCCCATTAACAGCCACTGGGATGCCACGCTCAAAATCAATCGTGATGTATTGCGGTTCATCAGGCGCACACGCTGGTGAGCGAGTCCACTCAAATACTTCCTCTGGTGGCTCTTCCGATGGGTCTTCAAGCCTGCCACACTCAATGCTTCTTCCCCACAGGTTCTGGTCGATGCTGTATGGACTGCCAACATCTACAGGTATCGGTATGCCTCTCTCCTTCGCATATTCGATTTCTTCCTCCCTGCTCATCCCCCACTCCCTCGCTGGGGCGATTATTTTGAGTGACGGGTCAAGCGCTCTAAAAGTAACTTCGAAGCGGACTTGGTCGTTCCCTTTACCTGTAGCGCCATGTGCAACTGCATCAGCACCCACCTTGTGAGCGATCTCGACAACCTTCTTTGCGATAAGCGGGCGAGCCATCGCCGTCGCAAGTGGATAACCGTCTTCGTAGACGGCGTTCGCCTTCAGGCATGGCAGGACGAATTCTTTGACAAACTCCTCCTTGGCATCGATCAGGAAGGCTTCGGAAGCACCTATCTTGAGCGCCTTCTGCCTTATCGCCTCGTAGTCCTTGACCTCGCCAACATCAACTGTAACGGTGACAACTTCAGCATCGTAGTGCTCCGCCAACCAGCGTATGGCAACGGAAGTGTCCAAACCGCCAGAATACGCGAGCACAACCTTCATGACTCCATCCCTCCATCGTAAGCTTTGAGTAGCTTCAAAAACAACTATGACACGGAAGCGTTGTAGCGCCCATCACTTGCTCAACAAAAAACTTGTGGCAGGATAAACTTTAGCATAATGGCTCTGCGTAATGCAAGCTTGCATGGTAAAGCCAGACCACGCAAGATGAAGCATATGCTGGTGATGGAAGTGGGAAGCTTCGAAGGTGTAAGGGTAAGGGTGCCAGCCACTATCGCAAACCTTGGTAGCGGTTTCGATGTGCTTGGGATAGCACTTACTTGGCACAACACAGTTGAAGCAAGGTATGCAGAGAGGATGAGGAAGCCGATAATTGAGGTTGAGGGCGAGGGGGAGAACGAACTGCCGAGGGACGAGAGGAATGTTTGCTACCGTGCTTTTTCTGCTGCATGTGAGCTTATGGGGGAGGAAACACCGTCAATCTTCATGCGCCTCCGAAACACGATACCGCTTTCAAGGGGGCTTGGGAGCTCCGCTGCTGCTCGTGTTGGTGGCATAGTTGCAGCTATGGCTTTGTTGCGTGGCGAAGTGGATGAGAACAAAGCATTGAAACTCGCAGCCGAACTTGAAGGGCACACCGACAATGTCGCGCCAGCGTTGCTTGGCGGATTTGTCATCTCTGGGTGGAAGAGCGATGATGATAGTGTCTTCGCCATCAAGCTCCCGATGGCTAAGGATGTTCTGGTCACGGTGCTTGTGCCAGAACATCACATACCGACAGAAACTGCAAGGAGCGTATTGCCAGAGAGCGTTTCGCTCAGCGACGCGGTTTTCAACATGAGTAGGGCTTGCCTTCTCGTCGGGGCATTTATTACAGGTCACCTTGAGCACATCGCTGAAGCGGTCAAGGACAAGTTGCATCAACCATATAGGCAAGCTTTGATGCCATGGCTCAACGATGTTATTGAGACAGCGATGTCCGCTGGGGCGCTCGGAGCTTTCTTAAGTGGCTCTGGTTCCGCAGTGGCAGCGTTATCGGCAGACGAGGCAAAAGCATCGCAAGTGGCTAAAGCGATGGAGATGGCGTTATCAAGGCATGGTGTTCACGGTTACACGAAGGTAGTGCGCATAGACACAGATGGCGTAAGGTTTGAAAGATGGTGAGCAAAATGAAAGGCAACGGACACTCAATCTTGGGGAGCGTTGTCGGGATCATTGTGTTCATCGTCGGCATAGCGTTCCTTGTCGCTTCATTCATCCTCACATACGAACTCTTCAAGGCGCTTGACGAAGAGAGAATCGCTTTGTTCCAGAACCCGACTGGCTCTGAACACATAGTGGCATCGATAATCAGTTGGGTTCTTCGCTCCGTCTTTCGTCTGGCATGTCTTTTCGTCATGGGCTTCATAGGTTCGCTGATTGCAGCACGCGGGGCTTACATCTACGGTGCATCAAAGGCTATGGGTAACTCGCATCGCACAAGGGAAATGTGACAGCGCTTGCGATGAGAGGGTGAGGCATCGTGGGTAGCACCCGAGAGGACAAAACGAAAAAGAGGATGCGCTTGCACGCCATCGTCTATGGGCTTGTCCAAGGCGTTGGCTTCCGCTATTTCACCCTTTGGGAAGCGTCAAAGCTTGGTCTTACGGGTTATGTGCGAAACCTATCGGATGGTTCCGTTGAAGTTGTTGCTGAGGGGACAAAGGAAGATCTCGAAAAGCTCCTTGAGAAGCTACATCAAGGTCCACCCGCTGCGAGGGTGCGCAAGGTCATCGTGAATTGGAGCGAAGCTAAAGGTGAGTTTGATAGGTTCGGGGTGGAATTCTAACAGGCTATGAGACAGTTGATGCTCATACTCACGGTCGCAATCACCTTGATAGCGGTTGGGAGGGCAAACTGCATCAGCAGTGTGGAAGACGATGCAGTTGCCCAAGCGCTTGTGTTGCTACGCGTTGGCGAGATACGCCCAGCAGTGGATTCGCTCATCAACGCTAACAACACAGATGATGTGAATTGGAAAGCCACCGCAGCGTTGTTGTGCCTTGCAACGGGTCACTTCAACAGCGCATATGAAATCGCGACTTCAGCGCTCAAACAATGTCGTGACGAAACAACGATGCTTGTGGCTGGACTGGCTGCGCTTGGCGCTGGCGACCATGAATCAGCAATCAAAGCATTCACAGAGCTTCTGAGCTTGCAACCGAGGGCGAACCGTCAACTGCCGTTGCTGTTTCTCAACATACTCGGCGTCAACGCCGATGTGGGTAAGTGCGCCGATGAGGAACCGTGTGCCGAAGCTGTGAAGTTGCTCCACTCCTTTCTGAAGATACAGCGGGGCGAGTATGCTTCAGCGAAAGAGATGCTCATAAAGCTGAGCGAGATGATGCGCAACAGGACACAAAGCGGAAGCGACAACATGAAGGGCTTAATCAAACTCTCCGTCGTAAGCGGCGACGATGGGATAAAGCTTGTCATGCTAACGCCTCGGGCAAAGGATGTGCCAGCAGAGGAAATTGAAAGGCTTGCAAGCATGCATAAGGGCGAGGGAGCAAAAAGCGTGAGCGCTAAAGCGAGCTTGATACGGCACGCAGATGCTACAACACTTTTGAGCATCAGGAGAGGAAAACAAACCCAGGGCTCAACGAACGAGGATGGCGTTAGGTTGCTGAGCGGGCGCGTGCGAATCAGCGTGGATGTGTCGGCTTTCCCAGAAGCCTCTCAAGTGAGCTTTCATGTTGATTGCGAGGAGAGGTTCAGGACCAGCAAAACACCATTTGAATGGGAGTGGGATACAACCGCTGAATCCCCCGGAAAACACACACTCACCATCCTCGTTTTAAGGCGTGATGGCTCAGTATGCGCTGCGAGCACACAAAAGGTTTACATCGCTTCATCGGTGATCAACACAACTCAACAACGAACTACCACAGAAGGAGAAAGCACTTTCGGCAAACAACAGTTTATAAGGCGAGTTGCAACGGGGACGACAAACTCGAAAACAGAGCATGCACAAACGAGGTCAATCTCTTCGTTCGATTGGCGTGCGAACATGCAACCCAATTCAATACTGCCACCGATCCGCCTCCTCGATGTGGATGATGAGAGTGTTGAGCTCATGCTCGGCTTGGCGCACGAGGCAACGGGTGATTTGCACAGCGCATTTCACGAGCTTGGTAAACTTTACCTGCGCACACGCAACGAAGCCCTCGTCAAGCACCTTGTGAGGTTGCGCAAAAGCCTCACATCGGGCAGTAGCACGCCACTGCTCATAACCTCAGCACCAACAAATAAAAGAGCAGTCGCACTCACATTTGATGACGGACCAAGGACGCCATACACAGAGCAAATACTGCACACACTCTCTCGCTATGGAGTTAGAGCGACCTTCTTCGTCGTCGGCGAGATGGTGAGAGAATACCCTGAGCTTCTTAGAGCTATAGTCAGCGCTGGACATGAAGTTGGAAACCACTCATACTCGCACACACCGGCACGCATGCTAAGCAAAGACGACATCGAATGCGAACTGCTACTCACCGACATTCTCATCTCGGAGGTTTGTGGAATCCACCCGACATTGTTTCGTCCACCGGGAGGTGGGATAAACGATGCCCTCATCTCGGCTCTAATAGAACAGAACTACTCATGCGTCAGGTGGAACATCAACATCGGGGAGCATCGCGGAACACCACAGCAGATAGCAGTTAAAATGCTCAACGCTGTCAAGCCGGGTTCAATCATACTTATGCACAATGGGATGGATGCGAGCCCAGATGTGCTCCCGTATTTGCTCGATGGGTTGCAGAGGCTCGGCTATGAGGTCATGCCGCTCGGAGAACTCTTGAAGGTGAGGCGAGTAAGGTGTAGCGATTTTGCGGAGGCAAGATGAACATGAAAAAGCTGTGGTTCGCTTCAGTGCTTTCGTTTGCCGTTCTCGCTTTTTGCCTTTTACTTCTCGATGCGGGAGAGCAAATTAGCGAAGTGAAGCATAAGCACGCAACGAGAAGCCACATGCCGCTTTTACCTTCTTTCAAACACTTCACACATGATGCGATGACGGTCCGCGATCAGGCTGTGGACATCCTTTGGCTGATGAGCGACCGTTACTTTCATGTTGGTGATTACGAATCGGCGGTGCGCATGCATTACGGTAGCATCGCCCTTGATCCCCACTTCGTTGAGGCATACAGTGTTGCAGCATGGTTGCTTGACAGCATGGACAGGACAGAAGAGGCGCTCTCATTGCTTGAGAACGGCTTCAAGTTAAACAGGTCATCCTATCAACTCCCATTTGACATCGGCTTCATCCTGACGCGCCACAAGAAGTTTGAGGAAGCGGTCAAATGGTATGAGATCGCTTCGGCGTTGCCAGGACCTTTTTGGGTAAAGCATGCTCTCGCCAAAGCCTACGAAAGAGTTGGAAGGTTAGAAGACGCGTTGAGGGTGTGGCGTGATAGACTGAACGAAGCGCCCGAAGACGCAGTTGTAAAGCACAACTACGAGCGCGTGAAGAAGATGCTCGAGGAGAAGGTGAAAACACAGGCGAAGTAACGAAAGCGATAGGTGGGGGCAATGCTCGTAGAGCACATCAGGAGGGTGCTGGAAGATTTACACAAGCATGCGATAAGCGTTGATGAAGCGCTTGAAAGGCTTCGTGCTTTACCTTACGAGGAGCTCGGGTTCGCAAAGCTTGACCACCACAGAGTGCTAAGGCGTGGTTTCCCAGAGGTCATCTTCTGTCAAGGTAAGACGGTTGAGCAAGTTAAGCAAATCGTAACTACTATAGCCTCCCGTGGTGGGAAAGTCCTCGCGACGAGGGCTTCAAGGGAAATGTATGAAGCGGTGAAAAGCGCCGTGCAACATGCAGAATATCACGAACTGGCGCGGATGATAATCGTCCGTTCAGAAGAGGAAGAAAGCAGAGCGAGAGAAGAGTTCATCCCCAAGGCAGTGGTTTTATCGGCTGGCACTGCCGATCTCCCAGTTGCTGAGGAAGCAGCTTTAACAGCGGAAGCATTCGGCATGCAAGTCTCTCGCATATACGATGTTGGAGTGGCTGGGTTACATCGCCTCCTTGATCACCGCCAGACGATTGAAAGTGCTCATGTTGTAATCGTTGTCGCTGGTATGGAAGGGGCATTGCCGAGCGTCGTCGCTGGTCTCATCAAGCAACCTGTGATAGCTGTCCCAACAAGCGTTGGCTATGGAGCGAGCTTCCAAGGTCTTGCAGCGCTTTTGACGATGCTCAACTCCTGTTCACCCGGGCTTGTTGTGGTCAACATCGACAACGGATTTGGCGCTGGTTACTTCGCAGCACTCATAGGAGCACACTTGAAGAGGGTTTGGGAGGAAGCGAGAAAACACGACGATGGATGAAAACACGCTCACTTGATTCCTATACCCGAGCTCTTGATGGCTTCAAAGAGCCTCCTATAAAGCTCGCTCTCGATTCGCAACGCATCTTTGCCGATGGCTTCCACCCAGACGGATAGCTCAAACGAGACCGCATCGGATGAAAACTTGGTGAGCCTTAACTCGGGTGGAGGTTCCTTCGCCACCTTAGGGTGCTCTGAGACGGCTCTCAATAACAACGCTTGAAGCTCATCCAAATTGTCAGGGTGAGCTGTGCTTACGGAGAGCTGGATACAAAAGGGGCTATCTTTCGCTACGCGCATGACTGGCATCGTCAGCAGATGCATGTTCGGTATGATGATGTGTTTATCATCTGGAGTGCATATCGTTGTGGAGCGAGCTGTTATCCGTTCAACCCTCCCGAGTTGACCTGCAACGCTTATGACATCACCGATGCGCACAGACCTTTCAATGATGAGGAGCATCCCGCTTATGAAGTTGTTGGCTATCTGCTGCATACCGAAGCCGAGTGCGACTCCAAAGCCACCAGCAAAGAACTTGAGCGAAGAGAGATCTATGCCGAGTGTGTCAATGACGAAGAACACCCCAACCACCAAAATGCCCACCCTTAAGGACTGTGAGAGGATGTAAGCTACATGCTCATCAAGTTCGTAGCGCTTTAGCGCTGACTTGTGGATGCTGTTTGAAATGGCATTGCTCAGCCAAATTGCGACGACGCTAACAGCTACAGCTGTGATGAGCGATGAGGTGGAGATCTCGCTCTTTCCGATCCGAAGCAATGGGCGTGAGAGTAGTTCAAAAAGTTTTGGCAGTGCCCCTGCAAAGTAAAGGAGCGAGATTAAGACCATCACAGGAAGCCAAACTATCAGTTCATACTGCGTTGCGATCTCAATCGGCAGAAGCAACCGCATCAACCTCGCAACGAGCATGTAAACGAACAAGAGCCATAGAAATGCAGTCCCATACGGCATTAAGTAGCCAAACTCATGAGCTTCGGCGACGATGGAAAGCGAGTTAGCGAGGCATGAAGCAAAAGCCATCGGAAGCATATCCACAAGCAATTTGAAGAAGCCATGTGGGCTTGCTATGCCAACTCGCCTTGCGAGCACACGGATGAGGAAGTGAGCAAGAAGGTATACAAACAATGAGCTGAAGAGTTGCACTGATAATCCGAAGAGCGGAAGCAAGCTCACACTGGGTAGCAAGTCCAACCGCAACGCCTCTCACCTCGCATGGCGACATATTGAAATTGAAAATGACTGCTCCACCAAGCTGTGCTATCTTCAAAATGTAACGAAAAACGCCTCACGGTGGTGAGCTGTGATGAACGAGAGGATCGAGAGCGAGATACAAGACGAGCAACTTGATACGCTCGCCTTCACGATGTCCCTCTACAAGCGCCAAAGGAGGAGGCTTTCATTCAACGCCACATCGCTCGATGAAGCCGTTGAATGGCAACGCAGGCTACGGACACGCTTGATCAAGTTGCTCGGCGGTTTTCCAAAAAGGAAATGCGAGCTCAAGCCGAGGAGGCTTGAGAAGGCGAAGCTGAGCTTCATCAGCCCTTGCGGTCGCATCGTAAGATACGAGCGTGAGACAGTCATCTTCCAGAGCCGAGAAGAACTTTCGGTGTATGCTTACTTTCTCATGCCGGAGGGTGCAAGTATGCCTCTGCCATGCGTTATATGCCTACCTGGTCACGGAAGAGGTGTTGATGACATAGTCGGTATAAACGCCGATGGGACAATCCGCCAGACATATGCTGGATACCAAATGGACTTTGCGCTACAGTGTGTTGAACATGGCTATGCAGTTCTTGCAGTTGAGCAACTTGGCTTCGGGCATAGGCGTGACGAAAGGGCGCGTAACCAATCACCAGAAACTTCTTCATGCCAGCCTGCTGCAGGTGCAGCTCTGCTCCTCGGCGAGACCATGCTTGGATGGCGCGTTTACGATGCCATAAGGGCGGTTGATTACTTGAACACGAGAGAGGAAGTCGAGAGCGATAGGATAGCTGTGATGGGCATATCTGGTGGTGGTGCAACTGCACTCTTTACAGCTGCGATTGATGAGAGGATCAAAGTGGCTGTCGTGAGTGGTTACTTCAACACCTTCAGCGACAGCATCATGAGCATACCACACTGCATCGACAACTATGTCCCATCAATCCTTAAGTTTGCTGAGATGTGGGACATAGCTGGCTTGATTGCGCCGAGGGCTTTGTTCATCGAGTCTGGCACTAAAGACCCGATATTCCCTGTTGAGGCGACAATCCGCTCATACGAGCACCTGAGAAAAATCTACTCACTCTTCAACGCGAGCGAGAAGCTCGGGTTGGAAATATTTGAAGGCGAGCACATGTTCTATGGGAGAGGGGCTTTCCAATTCCTACACCGCTGGCTGTGATGAAGGACGCCTGCAGAAGAGGAGCACAACTGCGATGCCAACAAATACGGACACGCATACGCAAGCAGAATAGACGCCGATGAGCACCGATGCTGGCTCATAGGAAAGCCAAACGATGTGTCTCCCCGAAGGCACAAACAAACCCCTGAACACATAATCAGCAATGAAAAGCTGTCTTGGCTCACCATCAACATAGGCTCTCCAGCCTGGGTAGTAAGAGTCAGCGATGAGGAGCACCTGAGTCCCGAAAGAGGTGGCATCAAGCATCAAACTGTTCGACGCTTCGAAAGCGATTATGACATTCCCACGCTTGCGTTTCGTTGCTGGTGGAACGAGCTTATACTGCCTTGACTGCTCAGGCAGTTCAATGATGGCTTTATCCAACAGGTTGATGCCGTGCTTATCAGCTTCGCAAACAAGTGAAAAGGACTGCTGTGGTGAATTCACAATCAACCAATCCGTCACCATGAAGGCTCTCGGGAAGACATCCAAGTTCTCATACAGCCACATGTCTAAAGCATGGTGCTCCTTTATGTTCTTGGCGTGCTTGACAGGTGCGCCAGATATGAAGAACTTCACCGACGCCAGATCAAGCAGTTGCGAATCCAAGTTATCCAGTGAGAAGCCGGGGAGGTCTGGATCAACGCATTTCAGGAAACGAGCATACCGCATAGTCCATAGGGAATCAGAGCCTTGCACATCTCTCAACCTGTAGACCATGAGCGTGTTCGAAGGCATCCAATGTTTTATTGCGTCTGTGCCGATAGCCATGACACGGTGTTTGCCGATGTGCTCGCTTATCCAGCGTAAAGAGTCAGTCCAGAAGAAGACCATGCGCCTATCGCAAGAGGGGTTGAGATCATACGCAAACGAAAACAGGTCTGCAACAACAAGCGCGATCATCAGCGCCGATGAAAATTTTGCAGTTCGCCGATGTAGCGTTAGGGCGATGGCAAGGCAACTCAAAACAAGCAGTAGTAAAGCCTTCAAGAGTTGCCATCGCTCGTAGCCCGCAAGTGGTGATGAGGTTATGACTCCCCAAAAGCAACTTACGCTGTAGGCGCACGAGAGCGCTATCAAAGCTATAGCTACAACGCATGGTGTGAGGACGAAGCGAAATATCTTCTTGCGCTCAAGTGAAAGCTCGCTACGCATTGACATGATGGCTTGCGCACCGAGGGTTGCAAGCAGAGCTATTGAGAAATCAAACAACAGCAAAGCCCTCGATGCACCAACCATCTGCTGAATGCCGGGCAACATACCAAGCAGTAGGTAAATTGGGGAGCCTGTGGCAAGCATGAAACCGATGATGAAAATGCTAATGGCGAAGGGGCGGAGTGGATGTTTAAACGCAAACCCAATCGAAGCGAGCAAAAGCGGTAGCAAGCCAACATAACCAGTTCGTTCGATGAAATTGAAAACCTCAAACGGGCTCCAGTGTGTGCCATCTCTGTAGTTGCCGAAGAAGTTAGGGACGATCAACCTGATCCATTGCTCGGGTTGAAGGCTGTTTGCGAGCACAGCCTCGTAGCTGAACTGACCAGCGCGAGTGCACATCCTTGAAAGCTCAAGCGACGGCAACAACTGCGGTGATGAAAGCATCAACGCAAAAACGAGCGAGAAGATGAACACCAGCATGTGCCTCCCTAACACCTCAACGAGACAGCGCAAACCTCCCTTATGTGCGCATACCGAATCCTGAACGCATCTAACAAGCGCGTATGTGAGCAAAGAAAACCAAACATAGAAAGCCATCTGCATATGACCTGCGAGCGCTGACAGAGCCAGCGGTAAGGAAGAAATGAATGTGGCTGAGAGAATGCATGGCATTGAATGTTCTCGCTCCAAGCGCTTCAAGCTATACTCATATGCTGTCATGCAAACTGGGAGCCATACAGCTGTGCAGAGTATCGTGATGTAATTGAGCCACGCAACCAAAAAGCCACAAAGCATGAATGAGCAAGCGCCGACGAAGGCGGGTGCTGGGTGTGCCTTCCACAATATAAGGAGTGCGTATGTGCCGAAGGCTGCTAAGAGCATGTGGATTAGCACGAACCAGCCAAACGCAACATCAACTGGCATGAAAACGAAGATGAGGTTGAGCGGGTAGAACACAGCCGACTGACCGTTCCCGACGAAAGTGGTTCCACTGAACATGTATGGATTCCAAAGGGGCAGTTCGCCTTCCCTTAAGCTCTCAGAATAGAACTTACGCCACGGGTAGTATTGCTGTATCACATCGAGCAACGGCGCATGCACCCTCACAAACTCTGGGAAGAGCTTCCTTGCGTGATATCGCCATGGTGTCATCACAAGCAAAAGGTCGGCTGGTAGAAGCACCTTGCCAAAGAACAAAACTTTGTGGATGAGCGCAACCGCGATTATGATGAGCAACGCCAAGCAAACAGCATGCCTATAGCGGTTGAGCATGTTCATCACTTCGTCTTTTCCCAATCATGTTTCCGCAACTGCTCAAGCCCGGTAGCGAATGAGATGAGTGATGCGACATCAACATTGTAGACGGCATCGCTACCAAACTTAACCGCGAGCTTGCAGAACGGGGGTAGCGAGACATCGCCACCGACCATGCCACGCTCGAAATCCGTCACCACAACAAACCGCACATTGTGCTCCTTTACCAAGCTCAGCCAAAGAGCCAACTGCTCCTTCTTCCACTGCCACTTGTAACAACTCATGATGGTGCGGAGCTTCCTAACAAAGTGCAATGTCTCAGCCCAATGCCCGATAAAGACAGCCCTACCAGTGAGCGGTGGTATGTAGTTGCCAAGCATCGGACTGCATAGAACGGAGTCTTGTGGTGTTGAGTTCTCCCTGATCCAGTTCATCAAACGGAGTTGGTTGTGCGTAAGGTAATAAGGCGGTTGTAGAAGGCGCTCCGCAAGTATGTTGTTGCTCAAAAGCCAGCGCATGTTCAGCGAGATATACGCAACATTGGAAGGGAGCATAAGCAGGGTGAGGATTATTGCACCAACATAAGTGAGCTTGCTCAGCTCGTAAGAAGGCTCGCCCTTCATCCTCGCCGATGCCCTTGTGATAGCCGCGCAAATCCATGACATGGCGTAAGCGGAAAGCAAACATAAAGGTATATGGAAACCTTCGATCAACTTCCTCTGGAAGCTCACGGGCAGATAGATTGCAATGAGTGTCCCGAGCGACCAAGCCACCACCATGGGCATCATATGCCACCTGTTTATCACGCCAAAGACCAAGCCGATGAGAGATAGGGGCGTAAGGAGACCATAACTTCCAGCAAGTATGCTCAACGGAGGCGTGAGCGTTGGAGTGAGCGCTTTCTCTCTAAACGCGATGTCGCCCATGAAGGCAAGCAGTTGCGGGAGCATACCAATTGAGGCGCATACGACGGCGACGACAACGGACACACCGAGGGTGAGATGAGTTGGATGCCTCAAAGGGTTTTCACCCTCATGCCTTGTGCCACATGCTTTCCAAATTTTGCGGAGCGCCGTCGACCACATCAAATGCATGGGGCACCAAAGTAGGAGGAAGACGAGCATCGTTATGGCTGCATAAGTGTGTGCGTTCCCCAAGAGTAGCGAGACCAACCCAGCCAATATGAGCTGTGACGGTTTCCTCTCAAGGGTGTATGAGATGAGCGAAGTTATGACGAACACCTGCATGGCAATTCCGAGTGCGGTGAGTGGTGCAACAAGCGCTGTGAGAAATGTGATAGCCTCTGGCATAACAAGACCTTCGCTGAAATCAACAAGCTGTGGTGCGTTTAAGCCGAGCCAGTTCCTGCAAACCCACGAAAGCCACCCAAAGCCAGAGGAGAAGCAAAGGAAGAGGATGAAAGCCCGTCTTGTCTCGACCTGTTCAAAGCTTAATGAAGCGAGCTTATAAGCGTAGATGAGGAGCACATAGACAGCGATGGTGCGCATCAGTTGGTAGAGGATATGCAACGGAAGCTTCGTTATTGCGTGGAGCTTGCCGATGAGGAAAGCTGGCAAGTGAAAGAACATCCCTTGGTGTCTCTCAGTTGTGTAAAGGTCTTTGAAACCGAAGGCGCAATCACCTGCTTGCCTTGCCCACATTAGATGCACATTTTGATCATCGGGGTTACCAAGCAACCACATGTAACTCATGTGAGGCGGCGTCAAAAGGAATGCGACAAAGTATGGTAGCCATGTCAGGCACAGAAAGATAAACACGAAACGCTTGACCCAACGAACCTCATCAACACCTGCAACGGTCTTTTGAACCATCCTCGCATCCTCACATCCACAAGTTGGTTTAGCAAGCATGAGAACGAAATGTCAGGCGGGTTAAGAGCCGTCCTTACATCAGAATGAACGCAACACTTCCAAGTTGTAAATGCATGGTAGCAGGGTTCACACAAGCTGGCATTGATGTTACAATGTGGCTTTAGTCAGGCAAAATATTGCGGTGAGGTGACGCCCCAAAAAAACTTCTCAGGAGGTGTAGCGTGATGGGGGAGAGGAAGGTGCGAATTGGATTTATAGGATGCGGAGGCATCGCACAACAGCATATGAACGCCTTGAAAACCATACCCGAGGCTGAGCTTGTCGCGTTCTGCGACATAGACATTGAGCGAGCATCCACAGCAGCAAAGCAACACGGTGGCAAAGCCTTTGACGATGCAGAGGCGATGATAAAGGAAGTTGAGCTTGATGCTGTTTGGATCGGGCTACCACCTTACGCACACGGTATTGAGCTAAAGCTCGTTGAGGCTGGGATACCGTTCTTCGTTGAGAAGCCGGTCGGGCTTGACATCGGTCTCATAAAGGAGATAGCCTCCGCAGTCGAAGAAAAAGGTCTCATGACAAGCGTTGGCTACATGAACAGATACAGGCGTGGAGTCGGTATGGTGCGTGAGTTGCTTAAAGAGGATGTGCCAATACTGTTGCTTGGTGGATGGATAGGCGGAACACCTCGACCAGTGGCTGGGATTTGGCGCTGGTGGGTTGAAAAGGATAAGAGTGGTGGTCAGTTCCACGAGCAGGTAACACACACGGTTGATCTGGCACGCTTCTTGTTTGGTGAAGTAGTTGAGGTGCACGCATTCGCAGCCAAAGGGCTGAACAAGGAAGTGCCACCTAACTACACGATTGAGGATGCAAGTGTTGTGAACTTGAAGTTCGAAAACGGTGCAGTGGCTAACATATGGGCTTGCTGTGCCGCGAATGCAGGTGGTGGCGGTGTCAGCCTCAGTGTATACGCAACCAAGATGACCGCATTGTTTACAGGTTGGGAGCACAGGGCACGCATAATGCGTGTTGGAGAAGACACAATTGAGGTGGCTGGAGAACCCAACATCTTTGAGATTGAAGATAGGGCATTCATCGAAGCCCTCCTAACAGGCAACACTGCCCTGATAAAGTCGCCATACGCTGACGGCGTGAAGACGGCTGAAGTGACGCTCGCAGCAAACAAGTCAATGGAGACTGGAAAGCCAGTCAGCCTCGTTTGAAAGCGCTTAACTTGCGGTGTCAAACTCCTTTGCGGGAAAGGTGAATATGGGATGGGGAAGTGGAAGTGGTTGTTTCTGTCGGCATGCCTATTGATTGACCTTTTGGCATCCCCACTCCATGCCCAACAGGTTAAACGGAAGATATCGTTCACCGATATGCTGTGGCGCATTGTGGATTTGAAGAATCTGCCACTGATTGAGGATGGCGTCAAGTGCGCTCAATTTTCGAGCTACGATAGAGCAAGCAAATCGCCAGATGAACCAAACTGGGGAGCTAACAAGGACTGGGGGAACTACATACGAATCGAAGAGAACGGCGAGGCTGTGATGGTGGAAATTGATGGGAGTGGATGCATCGTCAGGATATGGTCCGCAAACCCGCAGGGCAAAATACGCTTCTACCTTGATGGCTCTGAAAAGCCTCTTGAGTTTGAATTCCAACAGCTCTTCAAAGGTGACTTTGAACCATTCCTATCGCCGCTCTGTGGCTATCACGGTAGGGGAGCAAATTGCTATCTTCCCATACCGTTCGCAAAGCGGTGCAAGGTGACAGCAGACAAACCACACGGGCAATATTACCACATCACATATGTGACCTTCCCGAAGGACTGGCAAGTTGAGACATTCAAGCTACCCCTCACAGAGGAAGAGAGGGAAACGCTTAAGAGGGTGATCGAGATTCTAAACCGCTCTGGTGAGAACCCGTATCCACAAGGTGCGAAGGTTGAGCAAATCACGGGGAAGCTCAAGCTTGCCCCATCGGAGCGCCGCGCCATAGCGCAACTCGCTGGGGCTGGCGTAATACGCTCTTTGCGCATCAGGGTCGAATCAAATGAGAAGTGGGTTTCTCGCAAGCTTATCATTATGGCTTTCTGGGACGATGAAGAGGAACCAAGCATATGGTGTCCAGTCGGCGACTTCTTCGGATGCGGTTTCGGCTTCAAGGAGTATGCTTCACTTCCCATGGGTGTGACAGGCGAAGGAGCATATTGCTATTTCCCGATGCCGTTCAAAAAGGGAGCGCGAATTGAACTGCTCAACGAGGGGAAAGCAGAGGTGGCAGTTGAGTTCTCAGTTGAATGCGAACGAGATGTGCAACTCCCAGATGTGATCGGCTACTTCCACGCCAAATGGCGCCGTGAAGCACCATGCAAGACTTTTGATTATCCCTTCTTGGAAGCCAAGGGCACCGGGAAATATGTCGGCACATCGCTCAGCATTGATAACCCTGAACCTGGTTGGTGGGGAGAAGGTGACGAGAAGGTATGGGTTGATGGTGAAGCCTTCCCATCAACATTTGGAACAGGTAGTGAAGATTACTTTGGCGATGCGTGGGGCTTCAGACCTTTCATCCACCCGCTACACGGTTGCATACTCCGTGAGCGCCCAGATCACGCTGGTAAGACGAGCGTCTACAGGTGGCATATCGCTGATGCAATACCGTTTTACAAATCGATACGCTTCACGATTGAGAATTACGGCACGGACAAAGACTATACAAGCGTTGCCTACTGGTATCAAGTCGAACCACACAGCGACTTCTTCAAGCCCGTTGATGTCTCCCAACGCCTGCCGATGCCAAAGCGCATAATAGGTGCAGTCGAGCTTGAGGATGTGAGGGCGGAATCCAAAGAGGGCATCAAGGTGGTGAGCGAGGAAGAGACGCAATTGGAGCTATCAGGTGGTAGAGCCATCTTGTTCACCCCGTCAAAGGAAGCGAATGAGTTTGCGCTCTTGATACCGATAAAGCAAGAGGATGTGTATGAGCTAATCTTGCACTCTGTTACAGGGCTTGAGCAACCCGCATTCAAAGTGGCTGTTGATGGTAAAGCTGTCGGCGAATTCCGAAAGCCATTTGTCGACTCCCCGATTCTAAGGCTTGGCAGGATCAGGATGCACCCGCCAACTTCAAGATTGCAAATCACAGCGCAAGACATTGACGGGAAAGAGAAGCACCTGCTCCTTGATGCGCTTGAGTTGCGTCAAAGCCCGAAAGTGAGGGGAGCGATCGAAGCCGAAAGGTTACCGTTCAAATCATCCGAGGGCGTCGAAACGAACATTGAAGATGGGCGCATGGAGTGGAGCGGATGGGCACAACTGCATATCACTTCGGATGGGGCAAACAGATGGGTTGAATTGCAACTGCCGAAGGAATTGAAGGGTAAGTTCATCGTGAATGTTAGAATGACAAACAGCCCCAAAGGAGGCATCGCGCGCTTCAGCATCTCGGGTAAAGCTCTCGGAGAGCCAATAAATTGCTACGCCGACACCGAAAGGCTTGGGAGCGAAGTTCGACTTGGAAGCGTTGAGCTTGCTGGTGGGGAGGCGAACTTGCTACGATGTGAGATCGTTGGGAAGGATGAACGCTCTGGCGGCTATGAGATCGGCATCGATTACATACGCCTAACAAGGGTTCTCGTTGAAGGCGCGATTGAGGCTGAGCAACTCAAGATATTGAAGTTTGAGCGTTGCCGTCCCGTGATACAGAACATGTCACCTTGGGGAGCTGAGAGATGGAGCAACGAAAACCAACTCTTTTGTCCCGGGGAACTCAACTCACATGTAGTGCTTGAGTTTGAGGTCGGTGAGAGCCGAAGCTATGAGTTGGATGTCTACTTCACCAAAGCTCCAGACTACGGCATCGTTGAAGTGCTCGTAGATGGTAAAGTTGTCGGGAAACCATTCGATGGCTACAGCCCAACGGTTGAGCCTTCAGGTAAAGTGAACTTCGGCATTATTGAGCTGTCCAAGGGGAAGCATTCAATAGAGTTCAGGACCGTCGGGAAAAACGAGAAGTCGACCAACTACTTCATGGGTATTGACTGTTTCACGCTAACGCCAAAGTGAGCTTGCTTTGGCGCTTCACAAAATGGCATGAGGGTGAAACGATGTGAAAGCAGCGGTAGTTAAAGCACCAAGGGAACTTATCATCACCGAAGTTGAACAGCCTAAAGCGGAAGAGGGTGAGGTAGTCGTCAAGGTGATGGCTTGCGGTGTCTGTGGAACTGATCTGCACATCTACGAGGGCGAGTTCATGGCAAGCTATCCGATCGTGATGGGACATGAGTTTTGTGGAGTTGTGGTTGATGTAGGTGAAGGTGTTAGCCACATCTCGGTTGGTGAGAGGGTTGCCATCCAACCAAATGTTTCGTGTGGGATATGCGAGATGTGCAGGCGAGGTCGTCCAAACCTCTGTGAAAGCATGCTTGCTTACGGCGTTCACATTGATGGCGGATTCGCACAGTTCTGTGTTGTGCGCTCGGAGAATGTTTTCTCAATCGGGGATATGTCGTTTGAAGCGGGAGCGTTCGTTGAACCTTTGGCATGTTGTGTAAACGGTGTAAACGCGGTAGATGTGGGCTTTGGTGAACGCGTTCTCATTTTCGGTTCCGGACCGATCGGGCTTCTCCTCGCGCAGTTGTGCAAACTTCGTGGTGCTGGTGAAGTTGTGGTTGTGGATTTGGTTGAAGAGAGACTCAAGATCGCAAGCATGCTCGGCTTGACAGCATTGCTAAGCTCGGAAGTCGAAGCTGACAAGGCGATCCATGTAAACTCATACGAAGTGGTGATAGATGCAACTGGCTCTGTGAATGTCATTGAAGGGATGCCGACATTCGCAAAGGACGGTGGCAGGATACTCATATTCGGAGTTGCACCAAAAGATGCGTTCATCCGTTTGAGCCCGTTTGAAGTTTACAGGCGTGAGCTGACCATCACGGGTGCGTTCAGCTTAGGATACGATTTTGACACAGCGCTAAACCTCTTGAAGCATGGGTTGATAGAGATTGATCCACTGATAACCCACCGCATGCCCCTTGATGAGCTCGAAAGAGCTCTGGAATACAAGCGTCGAGGAGTGGGCATGAAGGTTCTCATATTCCCCAACGAGTAACACCTGAGCGAATCGAAACCTCATAGCCTTGGGCTATCATGTTGCAGTGTTTGTCCGGCAAACCGAATCAAACGATTTTAGCTATGGAGGACGACAAGCGATGCCAGAAGAGCTTGTTATCGCCATTGTTGGGTGTGGTGGGATGGCAGATGCACATCGCAGGGGCTATCAAATGCTCTGGCAATCTGGATATAGGAAATTCCAAATCGCTGCTACATGCGATGTGAAACTTGAGCGAGCTGAGGCGATGGCTGATAAGGTGGCTGAGTTTCAAGGCAAGCGTCCCAAAGCCTATGATGATCTTGAGGAAATGCTATCAACTGAAAAGGGGCTTTCAGCTGCTGACATATGCACGCCACATAGGGACCATCATGAACTCGCTATAGCATGTTTTGAAGCCGGCTTGCATGTCACCATTGAGAAGCCATTGGCTATAACGCTGCGTGCTGGCAGGAAGATGATTGAAACTGCTAAGGCTCGGGGGAAAGTCTTGCAAGTCGCCGAGAACTACAAGAAGGCACCGTCACAGAGGGCTATCAAATGGGCTTTAAAGATGGGCTTCATCGGGAAACCTCGCATGCTCTTTTGGGTTGATACATTTGAAAGGCTTTGGTATTGGGACTGGCGTGAGCACAAAGAGATAGCAGGCGGTGGTTGGACGCTTGATGGAGGCGTCCACTACGCGGACATGATGCGCTACTACATTGGGGAAGTGGATGAAGTTTTCGCAATCAGTATGAGGTTGATGCCTGTGCGATACAGGAAGCCAGAGACGAGAGAGGAGCCAGTTGAGATAACGGTTGAAGATACAACGATGGCTCTGCTCAAATTCCAAGATGGCACGCCAGCACAATGGAGTCTGACGAGCGCAGCACCCGGGAAAAGCTACACTATGCGCATCATATACGGCGAGGAAGGCTGTATTGATATGCAGGAAGGGTTGTATGGGCGCAACACGAGGAAGACACTTGAAGAACTCACAAACGAGTTCATGGAGAGTATAAGCGATGAGGAGCGTGAAGCGCTTTTCCCTATGGGGATAACGGACACTGTAGCGATTGAGCTACATGAGTTCATAGAGGGCGTGCTTCATGGAAAGCCGATCGAAACGGACGGGGTTGAAGGATACAAATCGCAAGCAGTTTGCATGGCTGTATACGAATCAGCATGGTTGAATTCGCCAGTTAAAGTGAAGGCTGTAGAGGATGGCGAGATAGAGGGGTATCAAGCCGAGCTTAATGCTCAGCTTGGGTTGTGATGTGCGCTATAATCATATCGTTGATGAAGCCCTAAAACGCATATTGAGAGGTGAGATGTGATGGTGAACTTGAGCGAGCTTGCTGAGGCTGTGATCAACGGCAACCGTGACAAGGCAGTCCAGCTAACAAAACAGGCATTGGATGAAGGTGTTGACCCAGCCAAGATACTCAATGAAGGTTTAATAGCTGGCATGCAGGTTGTTGGTGAGAAGTTCAAAAACAACGAGTTTTACATCCCTGAGGTGCTTGTTGCAGCCCGAGCGATGAAGGCTGCGATGGAGGTTCTTCGCCCCATACTCACAGAGCGCCCCGATATAAAGCCATTGGCAACCGTTGTAATAGGGACAGTTCGTGGCGACTTGCACGATATAGGTAAGAACTTGGTTGCAATGATGCTTGAAGGGGCTGGCTTCAAAGTCGTTGATTTAGGAGTTGATACACCCCCTGAGAAGTTCGTTGAAGCTGTCAAGGAACATGACGCAAAGATAGTGGGCATGTCAGCGTTGCTCACCACAACTATGGTAGCAATGAAAGATACGATTGAAGCACTTAAAGCTGCTGGGATAAGGGAAAAGGTTGTGGTGATGGTTGGCGGGGCACCGTTGACGCAAGAATATGCTGATTCAATCGGCGCCGATGGATATGCCCCAGATGCAGCAAGCGCTGTAGATAAGGCGAAGGAGTTGCTCGCTAAGGTCTGCGCAAATTGAGAATCAACCTTTTGACTTACCAAACTTTGTCCCCACTACGCAAGCCCGAGGCGACTAAGAGCACGCCTGCCGATGTCTCTTCTATAGTGGGCACCTTCAAAGGAAATGAGTGAGACAGCTTCGTAAGCTCGTGAGATGGCTGAGGCAAAATCATCTCCTAATGCTGTTACACCGAGCACCCTCCCACCGTTGGTTACTAACTCACCATCCTTCAAAGCTGTGCCAGCATGAAAGACAATAACATCGTTCAAGGACTCGGCTTCCTCAACGCCTCTGATCACCTTCCCCTTCTCATACTTTCCTGGGTAGCCCGCCGATGCCATGACAACACAAACGCAACATCTGCCAGATGACCTCACCTCTACTTTCTCCAGCTCACCATCAACGACAGCGTTCAACACTGGCACTATGTCACCATCAATGAGTGGCAAGACTGCCTGTGTCTCTGGGTCTCCGAACCTGCAGTTGTATTCAAGCACCTTTGGACCATCATTCGTAAGCATCAACCCAGCATACAACACGCCTTTGTATGGGCGTCCCTCTTTCGCCATCGCTCTTACAGTTGGCTTTATGATCACCTCAATGATATGCTCAAAGAGCGCCTCATCAATTGCGGGGACTGGACTGTAAGCGCCCATGCCACCAGTGTTTGGTCCCATATCGCCATCAAGCAATGGTTTATGGTCTTGAGAAGGAGGCATCGGCTTGACAACCTCTCCATCTGTGAAAACCATCACCGAGGCTTCTTCGCCCTCAAGGTAATCCTCAACGACGATGGTATCTCCTGAACTCCCAAACTCTCGCTTAACCATTATCCTCTCAACCGCTTCAACCGCCTCATCAATGGTGTGACAAACGATGCTCCCTTTGCCCGCAGCAAGACCACTCGCTTTAACCACCACTGGTGCACCGTGCGCTCTGACATACTTCAATGCTTCATCCGGGTTATCAAAGATTTCGAACCGAGCCGTTGGTATGCCATGCTTTGAAAGCAACCGTTTGCAGAATGCTTTGCTTGCCTCTATCTCGGAGGCGAGCTTCGTTGGTCCAAAGATGCGCAACTTCCGTCTTTCAAACTCGTCCACTATCCCACCAGCGAGCGGTGCTTCAGGACCGACTACCGTTAAGTCTATTTTCTCCCTCTCAGCGTAATCAGCGAGCGAACTTATGTCTTCAGCTTCTATGGGAACACACTTTGCAAGCTTAGATATACCAGCATTGCCCGGTGCACAATGCACCTCACTGACGAGAGGGCTTTGAGCGATCTTCCAGACGAGGGCGTGCTCACGACCTCCAGAGCCAACCACAAGCACCTTCATCAATGCACACCCCCACATCATTTGATTAAGCTCGCTATGAAGTCACCAACCTCAGATGTGCTCATGCCCATCTTACCAGCTTCCATTGATTTTATCCTGCCACTCATCAAAGCCTTAGCACATGCCTCCTCAATTCGCCTTGCAGTCTCGTGTTCGCCGAGGAAATCAACGAGCATCTGCATGGCGAGGATGGCTGCTATTGGGTTGGCTATGTTTTTACCAGCGTGTTTAGGGGCTGAGCCATGTATCGGCTCAAACATGGATGTCTTTCCTGGGTGTATATTCCCAGAAGCTGCAACTCCCATCCCGCCCTGTATGATCGCCCCTAAGTCGGTTATGATGTCCCCAAACATGTTCGTCGTAACGATGACATCAAACCTTTCAGGGTTTTTCACCATCCACATGCAACAGGCATCAACATAGGCATGATCGGCTTCTATGTCTGGGTAGTCTGATGCCACTTCTTTGAAGGTCCTCATCCAAAGCTCATGCCCGTATGTGAGCACATTTGACTTATCGACAAGCGTCACCCTCTTCTTCTTGTTCCTTTGCCTTGCGAGCTCAAACGCATACCTGATGCACCTTTCAGTTCCACGCCTCGTGTAGACCGCAACTTGAAATGCCACTTCATCCTGAGTGCCCTTCTTAAACCACCCACCCACACCGACATACAAGTCCTCGGTGTTTTCGCGCACCACTACGAAGTCGATGTCCTGAGGTCCTTTATCCTTGAGAGGCGTCCACACACCCGGATAGAGCCTCACTGGACGCAGGTTGATGTAAAGGTCAAGCTCAAATCGGAGGCGCAATAGCAATCCCCTCTCAAGAACCCCCGGAGGGACATCGGGGTGACCTACAGCGCCAAGGTAAATCGCATCGACCTCGCGCAACTCCTCAAGCACAGTGTCTGGCAATACCTCACCCGTTCTAAGGTAATTCTCACCACCAAGATCGTAAGGCACAAGCTCGTATCTCATCCCCGTTGATGAGGCTGCCGCTTCAAGCACTTTCAAGCCTTCGCGCACTACCTCAGGACCGATACCGTCTCCCGGTATGACTGCAATCTTGTAAACTTTGCTCATCGTTGCTCATCACCACTGGCGTATCAATTGAAATTGAGCTCGTATAGTCAGGTTGAAAGGGACCTCATTTGGAAGCGCTTGTTCCTCGTGTTCCTTTTGCTCCTCAGCAACCTCCTTGCCTTCGCCTGCATTTTCTTCCGTTGGTTCGGTGGCATCCTCGTTCAACTTGTTCGTAGTCTCTTCGGAGTTGGCTTCGCCTCTCTCGGCTTGCTGATTAGGTTTTGATGTGCTCTGTGGCTTCACCGCCGAAGCAACAACCTCAGGAGGTAGCTCGGCAACCGGGATCGACATTTGCACCTCGATCTCAACATTCCCTTCACCTGACTCAACACAACCCTCGTTGCAATCGAACTCAACCGTTGTAACGCCTTTGTGATGTGCACGCACATTGTAAAGTAGCTTCAACTCGTTCGGCAGAAACCAATCAATCGGTATGTCGTATCTCGTTTCCATGTGAGCGACGAGTTGTTGCGGTAGCGGAGAGCTTATCTTGACGAGTTTAGTATGAGCCACTATCGGTCGCCTATCGCTTACACGGTGTTCGACATGCCACGCATCACCAACACCGACAGGCTCATTTGGCAAACCAACACAAATTGTGCCAACCGCTAAGCTGACAATATCAAGACCAGCAGCTGTCTCGAACACATCGCTATCCGTTAGCCCAGAGATGCTCAATATCTGCCCTTTAGGTGTCATCATGATCGTCGCAGTTTGTGCTGGAACTCTTTCGGTCTGCCTCCAGCCCGCACCGAAAAGACGCATCACGCCACCAACCACACGAAACTCAACGACCATTTCACCACCGCGCGTCTTGCCCTTCAGCGCCGTCTCAATATCGACATTGGCGCTGAATTGCAAAACGGTGCGCTGTATGCCGAGCACCATAACTGCATCCGCACTCACAATCAACTTGTATCTTCGTCGTGATGAAGCGGAGTAGCTATGCGACAAATTCACTTTCGCTGGTTGACCTTGGAGCGCGTTCTGTTCGCTGAATGCGTTCCAAGCGAACTGGAAGAAGATGAAGAGCATTACAACACTCAAGCGATAGCATAACTTGCGTTTACCAACCATCCCCTACACCTCCGTAAGCCCTGCGTCTGCTTCATTTAAAATTTGACGCAAAAGCCACGCTCACCTCACCCCGAGCTCATCTATCCATCGCAACAGCCTAACCTTGGCGATCGCCTCGGTCAAAGAGTGTTTCTCGGAATAGACATGTAGCCCAAGCCAGATGAGCAGAATCGCGATTTGAAACGGCACAGCAGTAGCTAACCATATGAATGCGCCGAGGATCGCTCCAAGCATGTTTGAGCCAGCGTCCCCGAGCATGGCTTTTGAAGTGAAATCGTAGTAGGAGTATGGAAGCGTTGAGAGTATGAGCATGAAAGGCAACATGCGAAGTTCATGGCGCGAGAAAACGATGGAAACAGCACATAGCATCCAGAATGCCTTGATAGCCCTTGATGGGCGCTTATCGAGCAAGTTTATCCCGTTGGCAGAAGAGCAAATGAGCGCAACACCAACAACCAATGAGGTGAATGAGCAACCGCCACCAAACCAAAGCACAGCTATAACCGAGCAGAGGAGCCCACCAACCGCTTTGAGCAACCCACTCGTAATGCGCCCTTCAAGAAACAACGCACCAAAGTGCCCTTTGAAGCCCCGCCACTTGCCATCACCAAAAGTGTCGTCAACAAGTCCAAGCAGGAGAAACCACACACCAACGAACGCCAGAACTGCACACCCATTTGAGATGTGCGTCCACATGAGGCTGACGAGATCAAGCTGAAGGACAAACGATGCAAATATTGCAACCCCGCAAGCTGTCACAACCAGTTGATTACGGAAGTTCCTCCGCTTCAGCTCGTTGCACTGTGCCAGTATGGACAAAGCAGATGGAACAACCACGAACGGCAAGAGCACTCCCGCAATGCACAGATGCAAGGCACTCAGCATCTACATCAATCACCACATGGCGTGCTGTGTGTATCGCTTCCCACGAAAGAGTTTGAGGAGGAGTCGTGGCAAGCATGCCCTAAGTATGTCCAGAAGCTGTTTTGCCCTATGTAAGAAGCCTTTCAATGTCCGTCCAGTCAACCTGTGTTCAAAATCCAAAGGGACTTCAATGATGTGAGCACCAAGCATATGAGCATCAATTGTCAAACCAACTTCAACACCGAACCCGCCAGCAAAACGCCTCATGCGCCTGACCAGTTGGCGCTTTATAGCCCTTTGCCCACAGAGTGGCGCCTTGGCAAAGAAACCACATGTAAGAGCTATCATGAGCCGCGCAAACGCTTTTGCGATTCCGAACCCACCACGCCCCGTCTTCGATGGAACAGCGATAGCCATGTCAGCTTCGCCATCAAGAACATGCTTTATGAGCGGTTCCAAATTGCGTGCGCTCGCACATAAGTCCGCATCCACAAGAAGAAGCACATCGCCACTTGCTACCTTGACACCTTCAAAAAGTGCTGCGCCTTTCCCACGCCTTTTCGGTAGCCGTATAACTGTGGATGCGCCAGCATTGAATGCTTCCCTCGCTGTGTCATCGTCGGAGCCATCGTCAACAACGATGACTTCGCAAACATTCGGAAGCTCCCACACCGCGCTAACTGTTAGCCCAACCCTTCCAGCCTCGTTATACGCGGGTATGATGACAGAGACAGTATGCTCGCTCCCCATAGAAACTTCTCACCTCATTGCGATCGGCGCTTTACCGTTAACGCTCCATACGATCACCGTCCGCCACTGATGTCCATCTCTGGGAAGCGTATCCTTGCGCTTTCCTTCCAACCATAATTCCCTTGGTAACCAGCGAGTGCGTATGCGATGCATATTTGCCCGATCGCGGATTCAGCGTTATCTACGGTGGTGACGCCGATGTGCTGACACATGGGCACAACCGATTCCTCGGCATTAGAGGTCTCACAAACTACCACCTTCGCCCCGAGCATCTTCAGCGAGTTTGCGAGCTCAAGGTCGATTGCCTCAAATTCATCTTTCAAGCGCTTGCCCTTGATGGCGCTGATGATGACAGCACCACCAACTGGATGTGAGTAGTCGCCGAAGAGCTTCACCAAGCCCGCATGAACAAATCTTTTGAGTTGGTTGTCTGTGTCTCCGAACCTCACCAGCGATGCGAGCTTCCTCAGCAAAGCCTTCTGGTAAGCGGTTTGCAAGCCATTAGGATCTGCCTGCGGCTTTATGCTGAATGCCTCCGCGAGCTTCGAAAGGGTGTCTGACGAGCTTGTCCAAGCTGTCATGCGAAATCGTGTCACGGAGCGAACATTTGCATCGGCTGAACTCAGCGTCCTTTTGAGCTCGCTCAGCAAAGCTTCATCGTTCTCTGGAGCTGTCACAAAGATGGCTATATTCCTGTAGCGCAATAAACCTTTGAGGAACAGCGGTGAGATCGTGTGCAAGAACTGCTCCTGCCACTTTATCTTTTGCTGTGCGCTTACGATTTCATCTTGGAGTGAGCGTATCAACTTATCCCTCGCTTGAAGTTGCTTGTTCACTTCCTCACGATACTGTCTAAGCTGTTTCTCGATGTGTGCAGCAAGCCTTTCAACAGCGGGCTGGCGACTTAACCCGACACCGATAAGAAGCCCCAGAAGGAAGAAGAGGAAAATGGCAACCAGCGAAGCATAGTAAAAACGCACATCTATCCCCATCTCGTGCTCACCGCCATGTTTCAATTAAAGCCAAGCAGTCGGCTCTTTTGAGAGCGAGCGCTCAAAATACGAAACTGAAAATTTTTTCCAGCCTGATGAGGAACCAAAGCGCAATCGCTCTCAGAAGGCTAAACGAGTATGGTGAGACTTTCACAACAACCAAAGCGATGATCGCCCCGATCAACAGGAGCAACACAATGTGCCATAGCTTCAGCTTGCCAGAATAGAGCTGGCTAACCCCTTTCGCGTCCACGAGCAAATGCCCGACGCGCAGGCGAACCAAGAAAGTGCTCGCCATGCCTTTCCTCCCTTTCTCAAGGAACTCAAGGAAGCTCGTGTGAGTCCCTACAGCGACTATCAAGCTTGCGCCACCCGCATACGCAAGCAACATGGCTACATCTTCGCTTGTCCCCCTAACGGGCAGTATGCTCGCTTGAAGACCAAGCTCATTCACACGCCTTAGCCCGGGTGCCCTGCCATCTGGATACGCATGCACAACTATGTCATGCGAGAACTTTAGAGCTTCATCAGAAACGCTGTCCATGTCGCCGATGACTATGTCTGGCTTCAAGCCAAACTTGAGTAGTAAGTCCGCCCCCCCATCAACACCGATCAACACCGGGCGCTTGTCTTTCACATACGCCATTATCGCTTTCAAGTCATCTTCACAACCTCGCCCACGAACAACTATAAGGGCATGCCTGCCAGCCAAGTTCGTCTTGAGCTTCAACTCTGGAATACGAGCAGTTAAAACCTCCACACCTTCCCGTTGGACATAATCAAGCGTGTTCTCAACAAACGCTTTAACGATGTCGTTAACACGCCTCGAGAATGCATCCCTCTTGATTGCGAGTTCCGCTTCAGTCAAAGGCTTCCCGTTGAAAACAACACCGTTACATTCGACACTGCCCGTTAAAGTGTTAACGAGCACTGTATCGCCATCGTGCACAACTTCAAAAATCCTTTCGCCAACTTCATCAATAACTGGGATGCCAGACGAGATAAGCATCTCTGCACCATCTGGAGGTAGGTTGCCAGTCGCCGAACTCAGTGCGTTAATCACCGCCACTGCACCCGCGTTGATCAGCTCACGCGCTGCAAGCACATCTATGTCCTCGTGGTCTATGATGGCTATCTCGCCACGCTTCAACCTCCTTACAAGGTTCTTCGTAACCCTATCCAAGCGTGCAGGTGCTTTTATAACCCTCTTCATATTCGTTCACCTTTCAAAGTCGTTCAGGACGGCGACACACCTACGCGGCATATCTAAGGAGCATCTCTTGAGCCTGCTTGAGCGTTGTCTCGGTCACCCTTCTTCCAGCAAGCATCCTCGCTATCTCCCTCACACGCTCATCAAACGATAGGTGGCGAACTTTTATCAGCGTCCGACCATGCGATACGACCTTCTCAACATAGATGTGCGCATCAGCCATGCACGCAATCGATGGCAAATGAGTGACGCAAATCACTTGTGCGAACTTGGACACGCTTTTGAGTCTCTCACCAACAGCCTCCGCCGCACTCCCTCCGATACCGACATCTATTTCGTCGAAGATGAGCGTCGGGATATCGTGTGTTGACCTGATGAGAGCCTTCAAAGCGAGCATGACCCTCGATATCTCACCACCAGAAGCTATCTTCGCGAGTGGCTTCAACGGTTCACCCGGGTTTGGTGAGATGAGGAACTCAACACGATCAACCCCATCCCTATCGAAAGCGACCTTCTCACCGTCAACCTGCAAACCATCCTCATCGGCTTCATTGGTGATCGACACTTTAAAGCGAGCCCTGTCCATCATGAGCGAACGAAGCTGATGCTCCACCGCTTTCTCCATCTCCTTGGCTGCCATCTTGCGAGCCCTTGAAAGCTCGCCTGCCACTTGCGAAAGTTTTTGGCGCAACTCAAACGAGAGCTTCTCGAGTTCCTCAATATGCTCTTCACTCGCTTCAAGCATCGCTAACTCTTGAGCTATCTTATCCCTGTAAGCGAGTATCTCCTCGATGCTGTCACCATACTTGCGCTTTAACGAGCTGATCAGGGCAAGCCTGCCCTCAACTTCCTCGAGCCTCTTCGGGTCGAATTCAATCTTTGATGCATACCGCTCAATGGACATCGAGATGTCCTCAAGCGAGTAGAGTAGCTGTTCAATGTGCTCGTGGTATGTGTTCAAGCTTTCATCCCACCGCGAAGCCCGCTTGAGCTCAAGCAAAACATCGGCAAGCATTGAGGACACCCCAACCACTTCCTCATCACCACTGAGCCATCTCTTTATGCGCCCAATGGACTCGGCGAGCTTTTCGGCGTGAATCAACCTTTGACGCTCCGAGAGCAATTCTTCCTCTTCCCCCGGGCGAAGCGCTGCGGTATCAATCTCGCGCATTTGATAACGAAGCAAATCGATCCGTTGCTCCCTTTCCCTCTCACTGCTCATTATGCGTTTCTTCAACGCCTCAACTCCCATCAGCTCATCATACAACTTACGATATTCTTCGAGCAAGCTACTTATGCGCTCGCCACCGTATTTGTCGAGGTAGGAAAGGTGTGTTTCTGGATGAAGCAAAGACTGGTGCTCATGTTGCCCATGAATGTCAACGAGCATAGAGCCTATCTGTTTGAGGAGCTTGACAGTTGCTGGGCGACCATTGATTGTGCATCTCGTTTTCCCACCCCTCTCGATGACCCTGCATATGCTTAAGCTCTCGACCTCCATATCGCACATCTGGCTTATGGCTTTACGAGCTGTCTCATGCTTCCTCAAATCAAAAACGGCTTCCACAAACGCTTCATCAGCGCCCGAGCGTATTTGCTCGATGTCAAACCTCCCACCAACTGTTAGCGATATCGCGTTTATGATGATTGATTTGCCAGCGCCCGTCTCGCCCGTGAGCACATTCAACCCTTCCTTCATTTCAAGTTCAAGTTCATCAATGAGGGCGAGGTTTTTGACCCTGAGGAGCTTGAGCATGCCCTACATCGCCCCCTTGAACCGCTTCGCATACTGCTAACGCTCTGTAACGGTTTCATCCCTATGACCCCATTTGAGCTTTCGCTTCAACCGTTCAATGAAACGGAACTCGCTCAGCCTGACAAGGTTGGCTGTCCGCTCCGAAAATCTCACATGGGCAACATCGCCCTCCGAAAGCCTGAATGTTAACTGCCCATCAACCATAACAGCTGCTTCAACCTCCGTGCCCTTTGTGGCGATTGCTTTGATTGAGAAGCGCGAAGAAGGAGGCACCACAATCGATCTAACATAAAGCGCATGCGCACAAACAGGAGTTAACACCAGCACATCTGCATCTGGAGCGATTATCGGTCCGCCAGCGGAGAGGGAATATGCGGTTGAGCCAGTTGGAGTTGCTACGATGATGCCGTCTGCAAACTCAGCGATGAGCAGTTCACCATCAACTCGCACCTCAAACATATGCACTTGTGATAGAGCGCCCCTCAAAACAACAACATCGTTCAAGCCGTAGCTGAGCCAAACGATGTTTCCGCCCCTCTCGACCGTGGCTTGCAAGAGCTTCCTTCGATCAATGAGATACTTGTTGTTGCGAATAGCTTCTACAGCTTCGTCGATGTCCTGCCAGTCAACCTCGCTCAAAAAGCCTAACCCTCCAACTCTAACGCCGAGGACAGGTGTGCCGTATTCTACCGCCATCCTAACTGCGTTCAACATGCACCCATCGCCACCGAGCGAGAATATCATGTCGGAAGTTGCTATCTCGGCATCGCTCGCACTATGCTTCATCTTCCCAAGCAACATAGCACACTCGCTTTGGAGCAGAACCTCAACTCCCCATGCCTCAAGCGCTGAAAAAACTTTGCGCAACGCAGGTTCAATATCCCTCTTATGCATGGCAGCTACGATCCCGACTTTGCTTATCCTGCCGATGCGTTCCATTTGTCGCATCGCCTCTTTCGTAGCCAAAGCAGTTTCTAACTTATCATGCCTTCAACCACTCAAAGCCATTCTTCAAAGGTAGCGCATTCTGAGCCATCAGGAGTGTTCTAAAATTACCCATGCCACTGGCTTAAGCCAGTGGTTGATGACGAATTTTCCCGAGCGCCGAATTCATTCGGCGTTTAGGTTCAGCAAAGCCTTACCCTCTCAATTTTCCGCCTAAAGTCGGCGCTCAGTTTTTTCGTCATCAACTACGGACTGAAGTCCGTAGCATGAACAGCTTTGGTTGCGTCATCTACGAGCTAAAGCCTGTGGCATAGGAAGGGGGGATTTTGACTTTTAGAACATTCTCAAAGGTAGCGCATTCTGAGCCATCAGATGAAGCACGGTGCTAAGAGATTGCTTTCGGTTTTGGGGATGAGAGCTAACACAGCCCTATGGCTCAACCTGCGGAAGCGAAGCAAGCGTTAGCTTCGCTCACCGAAGGGGGTGCAAATGCTTTCATGAGTCTGTTTTCCCTTTTGAGCGATGGTAAGCTTATCAACTGCCCCCCAAACGCTGTCTGACCCTCTCGAGGTTTCTCCTTGCCGCCTCATGCTTCGGATCAAGTTCGAGAGCCTTCCTATAGCACTTTTCGGCATCTTGCAATTTGCCCTGCCTTTCGTAGACTGCTCCAAGTCCGTTCCAAGCGTCGGCGTTCTTCGGGTCAAGCTCGGTTGCACGCTTATATTCATCCCATGCCAAACCGAGGTTGCCCGTCGTGTAGTGGATGAGCCCGAGGAGCACCCTGACGACAGCATTCTTTGGATCTCTTGCCGAGACATCTTTGCATAGCTCCATTGCCTCATCGTATCTCTTCAAATCTATCAACACATTTGCAAGCTCAATCTTCGCCTCGATGTTCTCTGGCTGTAGCTTGAGGATCTCCCTCCACTCAGAGGCTGCCTTTTCGTGCTCACCGATTTCCCTGTATGCGATAGCCAAGTTCTGGCGAGCCACCACAAAACCTGGGTCTTCCTTAAGCGCCCTGCTGAAATACTGAATGGCTTCGTTTTGCTTCCCTTGAAGGAAGTAAAGCCTCCCGATGTTGTTGAACAGTGACGGTTGAGGCTTGAGAGCAGCTGCGAGCAGATAAGAGTTAAGCGCTTTATCATATACGCCTTGCCGTTCATACAATTCGCCGAGTGCCACATGTGCATCCCAGAATTGCGGGTTAAGCTCCGTAGCACGCTTGTATGCTATTTCGGCATCTGCCAACCTGCCCTTTTGCTCATAAGCGAGCCCAAGCGCATAGCTAACTTCAGGTGAGCTCTCACCGAGCTTTACAGCCTTTTCAAGCACTGGTATGGCTTCGGAGACTCGTCCCGCCTCAAGCAATGCTAAACCGAGGTCAGCATGATAAGACGCTTTCTGTGGTGCGAGCCCGACAGCTTGAGCGAAGCTCTCTATCGCTTTATCTCGTGCGCCGAGGCGCAAGTAGCAATGCCCGAGGTTGCTGTGCACTTCTGGCTGATCACAACGCCTCATCGCTACAGCTTTGAAGCGCTCAAGCGCTTGGTCATACTTGGAAACTGAAAGCATGGCAAACGCATCCTTAATCGCTGTAGCGAGGTGTTTCTCATCCACCTTCTGTTCAAGCCGAGCTGAAAAGAGCGCTATCACTTGTTCGTATGCCTTCACAGCTTGTTGATAAGCTTCCGCTGCGCCTTTTGCGTCCCCCAAACGCTCTGCCTGCATCCCTTTCATCAAGAGGGCGTTCCCGAGGTTGAAGAAAGCTTCGCTCATCTTGGGATTAAGCCTCGTGGCTTCGGAATATGCGTTTATGGCTTCATCAAGTCTATCCTTCGCCTGCAATGCACAACCCAAGTTGTTCCAAGCGACCGCGAGCATCTGCGGGTCACCCTTCAGTTTAACGGCTTTCTCAAGGCTCGCGATGGCTTGGTCATGTTGCTTCTTGTTGATGTAGATCAAGCCAACATAAATGAGCGCATCAATATCTTCAGGGTTAACTTCAAGCACGCTCAGAAAGCCTTTCAACGCAGCATCGTAATCACCTTGATTGAACTTCTGGCAAGCCTCGTTGAATGTTTCAACGACATCGGCTGTCATGCCGATGCCAACATAAGTGACCATGCATATGACCAGCCAAAGGATGCGATAGTTTGCACGCACATCAATCCACCCCCAAAGCATGCTTTAAGCGCTAATCTAAATTTTGCCACTCCAGCGAAAGCGCATTCAAGTGGTATCTTGCAAAACGAACTTACAAATCGCGTGAGCCACACCATCTTCATCAGCGCTTGGCACAACCTCATCCGCAACCTGTTTAACAGCCTCGGGACTGTTTGCCATAGCGACGCTGAGCCCAGCATAAGCAAGCATATCGATGTCGTTCAAATTATCGCCTATAGCCATAACCTGCTCCCTTTCCACCCCGAGCCTCTCTGCGACCAGCTTGAGCGCTCTACCCTTGTTGCCATCACGATGATGCACCTCAACGACCCAACCACCGTATGCAACGCTGTATGACACAGTCACTGAGATGGAATCTTTAAAGCGCTCTTTCAGTTCCTGTATGCACTTCATCGCCACTTCTTCATCTCCGATCCCAGCAACTGTTGCTGGCTCAAACGGGACTGCCTTCGTTATGTCTTCAACCCATTCCAACCTTTCCCTGTTCCGCTGAATGTATTGCTCTGTGGGTGGCAAAAGCCTCTCAGCGACAACGCAATCGCTCTCAGTTCCATCAGCCATGATCACTGCGCCGATACGGTGATGCCTCATCACCGCAACGACATCCTTCACCAACTCCTTCGGCATAAGCACACGATGCCAAATATCGCCGCTCCCCCAATGGAGCACAACTGCACCACCAAAGAGGATCACAGGTCCGTTCAAACCCAACTCCTGTATTATCGGGCGCATCGTGTAACGGCTTCTACCAGTTGATAAGACTACCTCGCATCCTACACTCAGCACAGCCTTTATGGCTTCCTTGACTCGCTCACTCGGCTTCTTGCTTGACCCAATCAGAGTTCCATCAACATCGATTGCAACAAGCCTTATGCGCGGCAAGACGCATCACCTTTTCCCCTGCGCCTCTTCCTTCTTGAGCTGATCCTCGATGGCTTGCAAGCTAAACCCATACTTGCTACCATACTTTGAGATGACGGCACGAACATACTCAAGCCTCTCCTTTGGATGAGGGTGCGTGCGCAGAAGGCGAGTTATAGCATCGTCCTTCGAGCTTTCCATCTCGACAAACATGCGTAGCACTTTTATTGCCCCAATCGGGTTGTAGCCAGCCTGCATCATGTAGATGGTGCCGTATTTGTCAGCCTCGCGCTCGTGCGAGCGTGAATAGCCGCGTTCATGGAGCGTCAACGCAACCGCAACGCCAACACGCACAACATCGCTGTCCCCTGCAAGCAGGCTCGCAGCCATACCCAGTGCAAGCCTCTCGCTTATTTGCTTCCTCGCATGCTTCATCGCTATGTGAGCTACTTCATGCCCAATAACAAAAGCAAGCTCATCATCCGTTGAGCACTTCTCAACAAGCTTCTTCGTGACATACACATACCCTCCAGGGAGCGAGACCGCATTTAACCACTTATCGTTGTTCAGCACCTTGAACGAGAAGGCGATATCTTTCCTTTGGCACACGGATGAGATTTTGAAGCCTATGCGCTGGACTCTCTCAACAAGGACACCCTCCCTAACGACCCCGCCATACTCATTCTCAATCTCCACAGAAGCCTGCTGCCCAATCCGTATCTCCATCTCCCTCGTCAAAAGGTCAATGCAAAAACTCGGATAGGACACCAACAGCGATAGCAACAGAGAAACACTCACCAACAAACGATGCCTCATAGCCTCTCACCTGCAACTGCTCTTGGCTGAATCACTCTATCAACCCGATGCGCCAAATTGGCCACCAGCGGAAAAGAGCCTTCCCTTGCAATCTCCTACTGTTCACAAAGCCCCACCTTCTGCTATCGGAGCTGTTCGCCCTGTTGTCACCCATCACAAAGTAACAATCCTTTGGCACGACAACCCATTTCTTACCATCCCACACTATGACATGTTTTGAGAGCTTGCTATCGCTCAGCCACCCGCTGTAGTCGTCTGGGAAGTTGTCGTAGCTTGGCAACTTGACATAGGGTTCGTTCAACTCCTCACCGTTTATGTAAACCCGCCCATTTTCAATCCTAATCATATCGCCTGGTATGCCGATGATCCGTTTTATGTAGGTTGACTGATCTGGGCGAGTGCTCAATGCAAGTGCTTCTGGTGGTGCCTCAAATACAACCACTTCCTGACGCCTCGGCTGACGGAGGTGGTAAACAAACTTGCTCACGAGTATCTTATCGTTAATCTCAAGCGTCGGGCTCATTGAGAGGGAAGGGATATGAAAGGCATGCACTACGAACGGGCGTATGATGAGCAAAACAAGCGCGAGGGCAAAGAGAAGAGCTTCAACGACTTCGTTTAGCTGTTTTCTTATCGGCTCAAGCCTATCCCAAGATGAGAGAGCCAAAGCGACCTTCGCTATGAACAGCACCACAAGCACGGAACACCATAGAAGAGGTGAGGACACCCACTCCCAACGCATTTTTCTCACCCCTCCCACAGAAAGCAAAGCCTGATAAAGCCAACTCATGAGTTGGTGAAGGTGAACTTTAATCAGCTTCAGCTTGCTCGGCTTCCGATGCGCTCTTAGCTACCTTCATGCGAGCTTTATCCGCTTCGGCTCTCACTCTATCTTCCTTAAGCCTCGCCGCTTTACCTTTGCGCTCACGCAGGTAGTAGAGACGAGCCCTCCTCACCTTCTGGCGTCTGATGACCTCCAAGCGCAATATGGCTGGCGAGTGGAGGAAGAAAGTCCTCTCTATGGCGACATTGTGTGCTCCGATGCGCCTCACTGTGAATGTTTCGCTCGTGCCACTACCCCTCCTCCTTATCACCACACCCTCAAACACACTCTCCTTCTCCTTGTCGCCCTCAAGATACTTCGTCACCACCCGCACGATGTCGCCCGGTCTGAAATCGGGTAGCGCATCCTTGCGCGTATAGCGATGCTCAACTTGCTGTATCAGGCGCATGTCCATCACATCTCACCTACCCTTTAAGCTCCCACAAGGAGAGATAACTTGGACCTTGCGCTGGTGGCAACCCACACCGTCGGGAAGTTACAGCTTTTCAGCTTACCGATGAAGTGCAAGCTTTAAGCCAAAGCCATTATAGCGCATAGTGGGCGAAGTTGGTTCATTGAAGGTGCTCACCATGCCGAGTTTGGCTGTCACCTTCTGAACAAACCCCTTCTTGAGTATTTCGGGTTTGCTTTGGGAACAATGATAAGACGAGGATGCACAACATGCCGACGGTGATTGCCACATCAGCCACATTAAACACAGGCCAGACGCGCAGATCAATGAAGTCAACAACGCTCCCGCGAAAAACCCTATCAATCATGTTTCCCAAGCCACCACCGAGCACGAGCCCAAGCGCAAAAGCGCCTGCTGGATGCCCGCATGCCAACCTCCCAGCAAAGATGAGCAACACAATGAGGCTCGCAATGCAAATGAGAAGCAACACACTTCCAAGCTCACTGGCAACCCCGAAGGCTATACCGTAGTTGCGCACATGCTTCAGGTAAAACAGACCGCCAAAGATTGCCCTCTCACTACCAAGCGGTAACGAAGCGCACACCCATGCCTTGCTCACTTGGTCAACGAAAACCGTAAGAAGCGCAAGCACAAGTGAAAGTAGCCAGCGAGAGAACACAGCACCGATGCTTTGCCTCCTCCATTGAGCTGGCTTGAGCAACATTTCAAACCACCTTGCTAAAGCCGATGATGAACAAGATGCCCTCCAAAACCGCTCTCAAAAACCATCGCCATGCTACATGATATCTTAATGCTGGTGAGTTGGGTGAACGAAGTTCTTTCGCCCTGACGCCATACCCAAAAACTGCTACGGAGGGATTTGAAAGGATGCAACCACCCATTCGCCCAACTGTAAAACTCCTCAGCGACAAGCTCGTTGAGCGTGTTGTGAGCGAAGCGATTGATGTTCTGAAGAAGGTCGGCGTCCTGATTGAACATGAAGGTGTCCTCTCAATGCTTCACGACGCTGGCGCCAAAGTCGATATGGCTAAAAGGAGGGCATTCATAAGCGAGGAGATGATCTTCAAGTGCTTGAAGAGTGCGCCGAGCAGGGTGACGCTCTATGACAGGGATGGGGAAGCATCGTTCCAAATCTGTGGCTTGGATGTTTACTTCACACCCGGCTCAGCAGCGCTGAATGTGTTTGATGCGATGCTTGGGAGGATAAGAAGAGCAACAAGCGATGATGCGATAAACATCGCGAGGCTTTCCGATGCCCTCAACAACATCGACTTGCAAAGCACTGCAGTCGTCCCGTCAGATGTGCCATACGCTATCGCTGACAGATATCGTTTGTTCATCGTGCTAACGAATTCACGCAAGCCAATTGTCACCGGCACCTTCGCGATTGACGGTTTTGCGCCGATGAGGGAGATGCTCGTTGCAGTGCGCGGTAGCGATGAGGAGTTGCGCAAGAAACCGTTGGCTATCTTTGATGTATGTCCGTCACCTCCACTTAAGTGGAGCAAGCTCTCAGCGCAATGCCTCGTTGATTGCGCAAGGCATGGCATACCTGCCGAACTTGTCTCCATGCCACTCATCGGTGTAAGCGCGCCAGTGACACTGACAGGGGCACTCGTGCAACACACAGCTGAGAACTTGAGCGGGATAGTCATCCACCAGACAGCCCGCGCTGGCGCACCAATAATTTACGGTGGCTCGCCAGGTGTGTTTGACATGCGGTTCGGCACTGTAGCCATGAGCGCTATCGAGGCTGTAATGCTTACCGCTTCGTATGCACAGGTTGGGCGTTATCTCGGATTGCCAACTCATGGCTACCTCGGCTTAAGTGATGCGAAACTCTTAGATGCACAAGCTGGTGTTGAGGCTACCATCGGAACGCTCATAGGAGCGCTGGCTGGCGTAAATGTGATAGCTGGAGCTGGGATGATTGAATTTGAGAACTGCCAGAGCTTGGAAAAGCTTGTCCTTGATAATGACATCTGTGGCATGGCGAGGAGATTAATTCACGGTGTAGTGCAACGCGCCGAAGTTATGGCTGAGGACCTGCTCTGCGGGATAGAAGAGGGCGACCACTTCCTCACATCGCCCAGCACATTGAAGTGGATGCGTGAAGAGCTTTTCTTCCCATCCAAAGCGATTGACCGACTGACAAGGGAAGCTTGGGAAGGAGCTGGGGGAGCGAGACATTGCGCAGGTGCTCAGCCATCGTTGAGGAGATTCTTTCAAAGCATGTCCCAAGGCTTTTGCCGAAAGAGACGGTATCAGAGCTCATCAAGATAATGCGGGGCGAAGCCAAAAGATACGGTGTTGAGCATTTGCCCGCTGTAGAGAAAGCGATGAAGTAAGGGCGCATAATTTGTTTTGGGAGCAACTGGTGATGCATTGTGCGTGAGAGGTTTATCTACCTGAACAACGCAGCCACATCATATCCAAAGCCAGAGGAAGTTTATCAGGCAGTGATTGATTGCATGCGCAACATAGGCGTTAGCGTTGGGAGAGGCTCTGGAAGCCACTTTGCAGAAGCTGAAAAAATCGTTTATGAAGCGAGAACACTTGTTGCGTCGTTCTTCGGCATCAAAGATGCCTCACGAGTCGTCTTCACATACAACGCTACGCATGCCCTCAACCTCGCTATCAAAGGCTTCTTAAAAGGTGGCGAGCATGTCATCACGACAAGCGTTGAGCACAACGCCGTTTGGAGACCACTTAAACACCTTGAGCGGACGAGAGGGATTGAAATAACTGTCATCCAATGCGACAGCGATGGGAAGTTAAAAGTGAGCGATGTTGAACGACACATACGCAAGGGGACAAAGCTCATAGTGATGACACACGCCTCAAATGTTATCGGGACAATACTGCCAGTTGAGGAAGTGGGCGAACTCGCAAGACGATATGGAATCCCCTTGCTCGTGGATGCTGCACAGACGGCTGGGACGATGCCAATTGATGTTGAGGAAATGAACATAGACATGTTGGCATTCACTGGGCATAAGGGATTGCTCGGACCACAAGGCATAGGTGGATTGTATGTGAGGGAGGGAATAGACCTTGAGCCGTTGATACATGGTGGGACTGGCTCGCATTCGCACCTTGAGGAGCAACCGCCAGCCATGCCAGAGAAACATGAAGCTGGAACATTAAACCTGCCAGCAATAGCTGGACTGAAAGCGGGAGTGGAGTTCTTAATGCGACACGGTGTTGAGAAGATAAGAGAGCATGAGGTTGCGCTGACTCAAAGCCTCCTGCAGGAACTTAAGAAGATTGAGCGTGTGAAAGTTTACGGGACGATGGATGCAAGGGAAAGGGTGGGCGTTGTATCATTCAACATTGATGGTGTTGAACCTTCAGAGGTAGCCATGATGCTTGAGAAGGGATTTGGCATCATCGTGCGATATGGCTTGCACTGTGCCCCGATGGCGCACCGCACAATAGGCACTTTCAAAACAGGGACTGTGAGGGTGAGCTTTGGACCATTCAACACCGATGAAGATGTATTTGAGCTTGTGAGGGCTATCCGAGAGATTTGCGAAGTTGTATAATTGGTTGCAGCACCCACTATCGAGATTAGCCGTTGGCATGGCATTAGATGAAAATGGAAGCAAGCGCAGGAAGGGCAGGGATAGATGTGCTGTGGCAATCTCAACCAATCGTTGCTGAAGATCCTCCTGAGGCAAGGCGAGCCCGTGCGCCACTCGTCTTGATTGTTGACGATGATGAGGCTGTCAGAGACTTGCTCAGAATATGCCTCAAGATAGAGGGGTATAATGTGATGACAGCTTCCGATGGTCTTCAGGCTCTAACCCTCCTTAGGAGGCGAAAGCCAGACTTAGTCGTTTTGGACATCTACATGCCAATACTTGATGGCTGGAGTGTGCTTGAGGCGATTCGCACCGACGAATCGCTCAAGGAGCTACCAGTGATAATGCTCACCATTGAGCGCTCACCAGCAAGCATTATCAGGAGCTGGAAAGAGGGTGTAGACTGCTTTATCTCAAAACCTTTTGACCCTCAAGACATCATCGCCATCATAAGAAGAATCCTGCAAACAAGGTGATGCCAAATGAGACCTTTCTTCTTGAACCAGATTGAGAAGTTGCTACGCCTTGAGAAACTATTGCTCGTCTTGATAACGATGCTCGTGCTTGCACTCATAACCGCTTTCAGCAGTAGCCTCAGAGCATGGATTCAATACCTACATCTTCAACCAACCATCACTGCTCTTGTCGTAGCGGTTTTAGCCACACTCATCTCAGTTGGGCTAATACACTACCGCTCAAGCTCTTGGCTTCGTTGGCTCTACAGACTCGTTGAAAGCATCCCAGACCTTGTCCTTATAGCAGATGCGACTGGGAAATTAGTCTACGCTAATGATGTGGCGCAAAGGCTACTTGGGTATAGCTCAAAAGAGCTACTGCAACTTGCTCTGAGAGAGCTCTTCATCGAGGGGGAACTACCGCAATTTGGGGAGGCACACCTGAGGACAAAAACAATGGCTCTCATACCCGTCATCGTCAGCGTAAATGAGGTTAAAGTTGCTGGGACAAAGCTCCTTGTTGCTACTGCGAAGGACATAAGCAAAGAGGTTGAACAGCGTGAGATGCAAAAGAAGTTGAACAAGCGTCTCGAAGCTATATGCCATGTCGTGTCAACACTCAGCGAGCTCACAGACCTTGATGCGATACTTGAGCGAGGGCTTGAAGTGACTATGGAGACATTCGATGCGCCAGTCGGGCGCATTTACATGCTTGATGAAGATGGCACGCTGAGGTTGGTTAAATACAAAGGGATGAGCGAGGAGTTTGCGGAGGCGGTTAAAAATCTGGATTACGGTGTCGGCAATGTCGGGACGGTGGCGAAAACTTTGAAGCCAAGTTTCGTCAACTACCTTACCTCAACTTCAAAGCATCGTGACCTCTTCATCCGTGAAGGATTGCGCTGTAGCGCTTTTGCACCTATGAAGGCTCACAACACAGTTTACGGTGTCATAGCGCTATCATACCGTGAGAAGATTGATTGGACAGAGGACGAGCTATCAACATTTGAAGCCATAGGGAATGAACTCGGCATTGCGATACAGCGCTCAAAGCTCTTTGATGAAGTGAGGGCTTCATGCGAACGCCTTAGGAGGGTGAACGAGCACCTTGAAGAACTCGTTGAGGAACATACAGCCCGCTGTAGGGCGCTGTATGAGCTGGCTCAGAGCGCCCAGATGTTTGATGACATAAGAGACATCCTCAACAAGGTCACAGCCATCGCTTATGATATGTTGCCGTGCTCCGTGTTCGGGGTGCTCACCAACTTTGATGAAAACCCACTCATATCGCTGGTGGCATCGCAAAGGGTAAGCGACGAAGCGGTTAACATCTTCGCAACCCAACTCGTTCTAAGCTATGAGAGGACCGCAAATGAGAAGGTGGATTTGGCGAGGGTGAAAATCAACATCGTGCGAAGTGGCGATGAGAGGGATGGTTTAGGTGAGCTCGGGATACAAACATGGGCATTGCAAGTTGGCGAGGATGTCATTGGGACTATCGGGATTGCGTGCAGTGTGCATCAACAGCTTGACGAGGACGATAGGGAGTTCCTCTCATCGCTCATTGAGCAGGTTGAGGTAATACTGGGCAACAAGATCAGCTGTAAGCTTGAGGAGAAAGCTCGGTTTGTGACAGCTCTCGAAGCGCTTGGGGAAGGAATCCTCATCACCGACAGAGACGCTAACATCATCGCAATTACAAGTGTTGCGAAGGATATACTCTCCACCATCTCGAAGGACGAGAAAGAGGCGCTCAAAGCGATTAAGGTGGATGAGCTCATACGGAAGGTGAGCGAAAAGGAGCAGGTGCTTACTTCTGAAGCCACTCACAACGGCAAATGGTATAGCATCAGGCTCTCAAGATGGTTGCCAGAAGGCGAATGGAAACAGCTTTATGTCATCTCCATAAGGGACATCACCGAGCAAAAGATGCAGGAGATGGAGATAACGCTCACTCAGCGGTTGGCGTCAATCGGCGAGTTGGCTTCTGGCGTGGCGCATGAGATAAACAATCCACTCACAACGATAATCGGGTATGCCGAGTTACAGCTTGAGCAAGGTAACTTGCCAGATGAGGTGCGTGGGGACTTGATGAAGATTTACAACGCTGGCTTGCGCGCAAGAGACATAACTCACAAACTGCTCTCCTTCTCACGAGGCATGAGCGAGCACACAGAACCTAAAGTGATTGACCTACAGGCAGTTGTTGATCAGGCGCTTGAGCTCATCGCATCACAGCTTGCTATAGTGGGCATAAAACTTGAGCGAGAATATGAGGAGAGGATGCCAGCAGTCGTTGCCAATCGAGCGGTGATACAACAAATTGTGCTCAACTTGGTCTTGAACTCAAAGGATGCGATTGAGCTCTCTGGCAAAGGCTCAAAGGTGACAGTAAGGCTACACCGTGTTGATGAAAAGCACATAGCAATCGAAGTTGAAGACGATGGACCTGGCATACCGCCCGACACACTTGGGAGAATCTTTGATCCGTTCTTCACCACAAAACCAGTTGGGAGGGGAACTGGGTTGGGTCTCTCAATAGTCCACAAGTATGTCAAAGAGATGGGCGGGAAGATCAATGTCTGGAGCGAGGAGGGCAAGGGAACAAAGTTTGAGGTGATACTGCCGATAGCTCACGAACATGCCGCCACCCAAAATGAGAAAGAAGAAAGCGCACCGCCAAGCCATCGTGGTGGTAAAGTCCTCATCATCGACGATGAAGCATCAATATGCTCACTCATTGAGCAGGCGCTAACCAAACACGGCTACGAGGTGGCTTCAACGACAGACCCGAGGGAAGCCCTTAAGCTCGTTGACGAAAACTTCTTTGATGTCATTCTGCTCGACATACGGATGCCACACATAAACGGCATACGCCTATACGAAATGCTGAAGGAACGCTCACCAGAGCAGGCTAAGAGAGTTGTTTTCCTCACGGGCGACATACTGGGCAGTCTAACTTTGGAGGCGCAGAATGTAGGCGTGCCAATATTGCTCAAGCCGCTCACATGCGACGAACTTGTGGCTTTCTTGCAAGAGCATTCATGGCGCTTGAGGCAAGTCGGCACGCGTTGATTGAGGCTATACTCACTTTGACTTGTTCAAACCAATCCCAAGGGTTTCGTTGAAGGGAAGGTTTATGCCTTCCAACTCCGCACAACGGGTGAGCAAAACATGTTTACGATCCTTCGGATGCTCGTTCGGATGGTGATGTGGATAATCTCGCACATCATCAGCGTGGGCGTGCTTGTGGGCTTGCTTTTAGTCGTTGGCTTCTTGGTGATACAGCTAACACCACTTGATGAGTTTTACCGTGCAAGAGCATGTGCGAGGGTCGGCGACTACAAAAGAGCTGAGGAATGGTATCGCAAAGGGCTGAAGGCATTCCCGAACAGCCGATATGCACCACAGGCGAGGTATGAACTTGGGCAGTTGCTCATTGAGCAGAAGCGGTATGCGGACGCTCTCACTCAACTTAAGCTCTCACTTGACGGATTGAAAGACGAGACGACGAAGGTTAAGGCTCTGATAGCCATCGGCGATTGCTATGCAAACATGAAGGATTGGAAGAAAGCCTCCAACAGCTATTTGCTCGCAGCGAAGAGATGCTCATTTGATGAGAACCTATCTGCGACGGCTCTATACCGCGCTGGCGAGTGTTTTGAGAAGGCTGGGATGAACGGAGACGCGGGGAACGCCTACAGGAAAGTTTTCGAGCAACATCCGACTGCACAGGATGCCCCAAAGGCGCTCTTAGCATACGCTAAACTGCTCTCAAAGCTAAACAAGGTTGACAAGGCGCTCGAACATTACAAGCTACTCATCAAGCGCTACCCAAACAGCGATGAGGCGCTTGTAGCGAGGTTGCACATGGCGAAGCTCTATGAGGAGAAGCGAGACTACAAGGAGGCAATCTCTTTGCTCGTTGAGTTTCTAAAGCATTCACCGAGGCTTGTGCACTCAACGATGTATAGGCATCTCTTGGAGTCGGCAAAGGCTCGGTTGAAACAACTCAGAGAAGCGAAAGCACAAAGTGCGCCTTAGAACACAAAATGAAAGTTAGGGACGCACCATTGGCTTGAAGATGGGAGGGTGATGGGAAAAGAGATGGGAGCGCAACTGCCCAAGTCGTATGAAGGCTTTATCATCCGAGGGAGTGAATTTGAGCCTGCATATTTGCGTAGCTACAGAGATGGCTCACTCGCAACGAAAGTTGAAGAAGCATTGAAGATGCTTGAGGAATGCACGGTCTGCCCAAGAAGATGTAGAGTCAACAGGCTGAAAGACGAGGTCGGATTCTGCAAGACTGGCAGGCTCTCAGTGGTCTCAAGCTATTTTGCACACTTCGGTGAAGAGGACTGCCTAAGGGGTTGGCGTGGCTCTGGGACGATCTTCTTCTGTCAATGCAATTTGAAATGTGTCTTCTGCCAGAATTTCGACATAAGCCACTTGGGTAACGGTAGAGCGGTCTCGGCTCAAAGGCTTGCTGGGATGATGCTTGAGCTTCAGGAGATCGGCTGTCACAACATCAATTTCGTAACGCCATCACATGTCGTTCCGCAGATACTTGAGGCACTCCTCATAGCGGTTGAGAGAGGATTGAGGTTGCCACTCGTTTACAACACAGGTGGCTATGACTCCGTTGAGACAATAAAGCTACTTGACGGCATCGTCGACATCTACATGCCTGACTTCAAATTCTGGACGAGGGAGAAAGCCAAAAGATACTTGAGGGTCGAAGACTACCCAGATGTGGCTAAGGTCGCTATCAAAGAGATGCATAGGCAAGTTGGCGACCTCGTATTTGATGAGAACGGGATAGCCTTGAGGGGATTGCTTGTGCGTCACCTTGTCATGCCAGGATGTGTTGAGGAGACGCGCCAGATAGCTCGCTTCCTCGCTGAGGAAGTCTCAAGGCATACATTCATCAACATCATGGCTCAGTATTACCCAGCAGGGTTGGTCAACGGCAGGTCATATCCAGAGATCAACAGGAGGATAACGAGGCGTGAGTATGAAGAGGCAGTTAAAGCTGCATCTGAAGCGGGACTATACAGGTTTGATGAAAGATGGCGCTCAATCATAGCATTCAGATGGGTTTGAAAGCAGACGCCGAGGTGGTGATGATGAAGCTTCGTGGTAAAGCCCACAAGTTCGGAGACAACATCGATACCGATGTCATCATACCAGCACGCTACCTTGTGACGACGGATGAGAAGGAGCTCGGCAAACATTGCATGGAAGCTATAGACCCTGAGTTTGCCTCACGCGTATCACAAGGCGATGTGATAGTTGCTGGCGAGAACTTCGGATGCGGTAGCTCAAGGGAGCATGCGCCTTTGGCGATAAAAGGAGCTGGGATAAGTTGTGTGATAGCCAAGTCGTTCGCACGCATATTCTACAGGAACGCTATAAACATAGGCTTGCCAATACTTGAATGCGCAAGTGCGGTTGATGAAGCCGAAGAGGGCGACTTGATCGAGTGCGACCTTGAAAGTGGCATCATAAGGAACATCACCAAAGGAACGGAACACAGGGCAAACCCATTCCCAGAGTTCGTCCGCCAGATATTTGAAGAGGGTGGGCTGATCAACTTCGTCAGGAGAAGGCTTGCCAGCAAATGAGCTGTGAAGAGAAACGATGTGGAGAGGTAACGAGCAGGGCGAAAAGACAATCCACCGCCTATATGTGACATGGGTGCACGATGGTAGCAGGCTGGATGCGTTCATCCACGCTCTCATACCGAGCCTGTCACGCTCAAGGGCGAAGGCTCTCGTTGACTGTGGCAAGGTCTTGGTGAACGGCGAGATAAGGAAAGCGAGTTACATCGTGAGGGAAGGCGATGTCGTTGAAGTTGAAATTGCGCCAGAGCCAAAAGGTGAGTTTGATGAACGCCTGCTAATGCTGGCGAGCCAAATGCAGGTTGATGTCCTCTATGAGGATGAGCATATCTTGGTTGTGAACAAGCCAAGGGGCATTGTAGTCCACCCAAGCCACACAACTTCTGAGCCAACATTGATGCATGCGCTCTTGGCTAAAGGCTATAGGCTATCAAAGGTTGGAGGTGAGAAGCGTCTCGGGATAGTTCATCGCCTCGACAAGGATACCTCTGGATGCCTCATCGTAGCTAAGACAGATGAAGCACATCTTGCCTTACAACAGCAGTTTGCTAACAGGAGCATTGAGAAACGCTATTTGGCTATCGTTGTTGGAAGCCCTAAGTGGCAGGAGATGCATGTAAGCGCACCGCTCGGTAGAGATAGAAAGAACAGGCAAAGGATGACGGTCAACGAGCACAGCGGTAAGCATGCCGAGACGCACTTTTCAGTCATAGAGCGGTATGGCGAATTCACGCTCGTTGAAGCGCTCATGCTCACAGGACGAACACACCAAATAAGAGTGCACGCTGCCCACTTGAACCATCCCATCGTCGGAGATGCCAAGTATAACGGCAGGAGGAGAGCTCTCGCTATTGCCACGAGGATGCACAACGAGGAATTGCTCAAAGCACTCAAGGGTTTGAGCGGGCAGATGCTCCACGCAAGCGAAGTGAAGTTCCGCCACCCCACGTTTGACCATGAACTAAGGCTCACAGCACCCATGCCACAGGATATGGAGAACCTACTTCAATGCCTCAAGAAGATTTCGCCCTCGTAGTGGCTTACTTGGTGGGGAGAGCAATCCAGTGGGGGCTCAACTTCTTATGTCGCTCACGGCTGGTAAGCCGTGAATGCCTTTGGCGTGCACTACTGCGTTAAGGATTGCTTGAGCAACAGCTTCAACAACGGCAGTGCAAAGTGAATTGATGTTGGCAACGATGTTACCGACGGAGAATGCAAATGCGACATCGCCATCAAACATCGTATGCGCTGGGCGGATTGATAGCGCTACACCGTTTTGCGCCGCCTGCGCGAGCTTCGTCGCCTGCCATTTCTCAAGACGCGCGTTTGTGATGACACAAACAAGCGTCGTGCAGTTTGGCACGCCTGCACCAGCGAAACCTATGCCACCCCTCTCCTTCACGATCTCCGTTGAGATGATGAAGCTTCTCCTCAAGCGGTCATAGGCGCCCGCTACCACCTCGCCAGTGCGCCAATTGACAACATCCCCCCACGCGTTCACAACCGCTATGGCGAAAATGTAGATCCTCTCTGGGAGTTCAATGCAACCCAAGCCGAGCCCGCTTTTCATCGCGTGCCCCATCCCGAGCACCTTGCCAACCGAAGCACCCATGCCAGCGCCTATGTTGCCCTGTAGTAAACCATCCCTCAACGGGACAGCGCTATTGCAAGCTCTGTATCCCCACTCTGCGTTTGGACGGACTTCATGGGAGCCAACATTGAGGTCAAATATAACCGCACCACAAACGATTGGGACTTTGGTAACGCCGACATCAAATCCTACGCCTTTTTCCTCAAGCCACCTCATCACTCCAAAGACCGTTTCGAGCCCGAAGGCGCTCCCACCGGTGAAGACGAGCCCGTGAACGAATGGCACCAAATGGAGTAAGCCCAAAGTGTCAATGCCAAATGTCCCTGATGCGCTCCCCCTTATGTCAACTCCTCCAACTGCCCCCTTCGGAAACAGAAGGACAGTGCAACCAGTGCACGCCCCCTCGTCACTAACATGACCAATGTAAACATCGCTAAGTTCAGATGCGACCCTCTCTAACACCGCTACCACCCCTAACGGACTTAAGAGCTTTCACCCCTCGCACTTGCTCCAAAACGACAAAGCCTCACGATACTCCTCGCTCCGCATCAAAGCGTTCATAGCATCATCGATCTCGCGCTGGCTTTTATCGTAATGCCCATGATAAACTTCCCTGTAGAGCTTCTCATAGAACCTCGCTATCGGTTCTCTTGGCTCAAAGCGCTTCACGATCTTTATCTTCTCAGCAGCTTCATGGATTGAAAGGACACCTGCGCCGACTGCTGCGAGCAATGCCATCCCGTAAGAGGCATCCCTTGCTGTAGTTGTGCAAACAGCCTGCCCGAATATGTCGGCAGCAAGTTGAACCCAAAAATCACTCCTTGCGCCACCGCCAACCATCCTTATCTCCTTCAACTCCGTGCCACTTGGTAGCAAGCCTTTGATTATTTCAATTGCGTCTCTGACCGCAAAGCATACACCCTCAAGTATCGCCCTTATGAGGCACGCATCGCCATTGCTTTGTGGCTCAAGCAAGTATGCCGATATGCCATACCAACATCCCTTCCCTTCGGGTGCTTTGACGAGCCTATCGCCAGTCAAGTATGGCGAGAACATGACGCCGTTTGAACCAGGTGGCACTTGCGCTGCTCTCCTTGTCAGCAACTCATACGGGTCAATGCCAAGCTTTTGAGCTGTGCTTCTGTATGTGTCGGCAAGCACATCACGATACATCCTCAAGCCTATCCCAGCACCGTTAACACAGCCCATGTTAACGAGCACATTCGGGACTGTTGAAAAATGGACTTGCGTCCTCAACTGTGGATCGACAAGTGGCTTTTCACCTATGGGCGCAACCGCAACACCGCTTGTGCCGAGTGTGAAAAGCATCTGCCCAACTTCAAGGACGCCACCAGCAAGCGCACCCGCAAGACAATCACCAGCACCCGCAACAACCGCAACGCCTTCTTTTAGACCAGTTTCCTCACTAACCTCCTTCACAACCTTGCCTATGACAGACCCGGGCTCAAACAGTGGAGGCGGTGTGAGCTTATCAATTCCGAGGACTTCAAAAGCTTCCTTCGCCCATCGCTTTGAAGGTATGTCTAACAGTGATGTCTCAGAACCACCGCAGTAGTCCATAGCTAACTCACCGCAAAGCTTGAGGACGATATAGTCCCTCGGTGTCAGGAAGAAGTGAGCTTTCTCCCAAGCCTGTCCCCAACGCTGTGCTTCATAATCGCTTCTGCCAGCCTTCCATTCTTCCCATCGCCTCTTAACATAGAACAGGTGCGCTCCAGTCCAGTTGGCGAGGAAGTCGTTGCAGATGACATCAATCAAAAACCTCTCGCCCAGCTTCTCTCTGAGGAGTTGCGAACCCTCTTGAGCTTCCTTTGCAGCCCTCCCATCATTCCACAGTAGAGCGACACCAAGTGCTTGCTTCCTTTCGTCAAGCAAGATCATCGTGTGCATCTGCCCTGTCAGGCAAACGGCTTTTATCGTGTATCGTGGTTGCATGTTGTTTAAAGCCTTCACCAGTTTGCTTATCGTCTCGAAAGCAGCCTTATGCATTTCGTGTGGCGACTGTTCCGTCCATCCAGGTTGCGGTATGTATAGCGGGTATTCGGTGCTCGCCTCCGCGAGCAATTCGCCATTTGAATCGACAGCGCACCCTTTGACACTCTGAGTGCCAACATCAATGCCCAAGAAGGCATCCATAGTAGCTCACCTCCGCAAGCCATCAAGCTTTCCCTTCAGCCCCCGTTTGACGGATGAGCCTTTCAACGAGCTTCCTCTTCTCTCGCCTTATGCCCTCAGCGCTCCGCTCATACTCATACAACCAATATCCTTCCCTCTGCGGGTGTCTGGTGAAGCAAGCGTATAAGCTCAAGATTGATGCTATCAGGCGCTTGCTTGTCCTGCGCAGGAAGTTCACCTCAGCCCAAAGGCGAAGAAAGTGAACGCCCTCCTCGTAGAAAGGCATTATGATGGATTGCATAAGTTCAACCACTGTCGCCCTTGCAACGGCTTCTTGGCGAGCGTAACTCAGAAGTTGATTAACCCTCCCAGATGGCAAGTGGAGATGCCTGTCATATTTCTTGTTCCAAGTGAGCTTGAGTTCACCGACACCTCGCACTACCTCAAGTTTGACCAGCGCCCCAGGACCGATCCCTCTTTGTTCATACCACTCTTTGAAGCCAAACATCAAACCCGTTTCCATGTTCACCCACACTGGAAACTCAAACCCATGTTCGTCTTTGGCGATGTAATACTGCAGTTTGGCTTCGTCACCGAACATGGGCTTGTCAATCTCGCGGAGCTTCATTGTCCCAGCGACTATGTGATGATGCGGGATCGGTATGGTTGTTGAGCGTTTCACCTTCGGAGCGAGTTGGAGCTTGACTGGCTCTCCAACATCTTCGTATTCGGGTTCGTTCACCCAGCGCAAAAGGTCAGGTTCAAGCGCCTCGTCTGGTAGCTCAATGTCAAATACGCCTCTTTTAAGCGCCCCTTCCACATTCAATGTCTTCGGGAGCAGTTCGTCAGGGATCGACTGTATGTGCTTGGGTAAGGCTTCCCTGAGCCACCACCTGTGATTTCCAACATTGACGAAGCGAACATCCTTGCTCAACCTGTTATGCAGTTCGTGCAGTGTCGGCAAGTATGCCGTATCAGTATGGTCAAGCTCAAACGCCTCCAAGAGTATGACATCAATGCGGGTTGGAGAGCCCTTCTCCCTCAGCCAATTCAACATGTCGTCCCAATCCTCGGAATTGATGACGATGGGCGATGGCGCTTTCGGACGGGAGATTAAAGCTTTGGCTCTCTTGAGCATCTTGTCTACATCCTCAAACATGCGTGCTACAACTTCCCTCTCCTTCGATGCCTCCTCCGCAAGACGGCGTAGCTTCTCTATGACCGTGTCAGTGCACCAATATCCGGGCGATAGGACGCGCAAGTTTGGTGCGCTGAACAACTCGCCCAACACTTCCTCTGCCGTCGGTTTGTAGTTCAAACCGCGCCAGCAGATGAGCGTTATCTCGGCGTGTGATAACGGCTTTGATAGACCATCAATCAACCTCTGGCACACTTCATTCAAAGGCAGGCTAAAGTCAATCGCCAACTCGTCAGCCCTCCTGAGCAAATCCTTTACCTCCTCCTCGCGCCCGAAGAAGCTATCTGCGATAATGGTGTTTTCGTCCATGACACTCGTGTCAATCAGCCAAGAGCGCAATCCGAACCTGCCCTCGCTGACTTCCCAAAATGTCTCCTTCCTGCTCCTTAGCAACCCTAACAACCTATTGGTGAGTGTGTCTGCCTCCCCTTTACCCACTTCCGAGAGCCATTTGCAGATTTCGTTTATGGAGATTGGGTAGCCCAACGCTGACAGCAAACTGCTAACAACGCCTTCAAGCGATGCCTCTCGTGCTTCGTAGCGCCATCGCAACTCCCAACGACGCCTGTGGAAGACGAAGTTGTCACTTCGGTGTAGAAGCCTTCGCAAATATTCGGGTGAAAGGGTGACCTCGCTGGAGAGCTCTTTAACTATCTCATGTGTGTGCAAAGGTTTGCCACAGTTCAAAAGCACTTGTTGCGCGAGGTGAGTCACATAGAGCGAAACATGATCGCCTATTATCTCCTCACTCACTTCTCTCGGGCGCGAAGCTATGCGCCCTTCACCTCCTTTCATTTGCGCACGCCGTCAGGAAGAGCTTTCGCTACCAAGTCGTAAGTCCCCGCATCTTCAACTACCGCCTCAACAAACATACCCTCCTTCAGCCCGTCACCGCCTTTCAAGTAAACGACACCGTCAATCTCTGGTGCATCCCTGTAACTGCGCCCAACCCACATCCTCCTTACTTCATCCCAACCTTCAACGAGCACATCAATGCTCTTGCCTATCATGCGCCTGTTAAGCTTGAGTGAGACTTCGCTTTGGAGTTCCATCAACCTTTCGTATCTTTCAATTTTGACATCCTCAGGGACTTGACCATCAAGCTTTGCAGCGACCGTCTCTGGCTCTGGAGAAAAGATGAAAGCACCAACCCTGTCAAGCTCAACTGCTTTCACAAACTGCAGTAGGGCTTCAAAGTGAGCTTCGCTCTCACCCGGGAAGCCAACGATGAATGTCGTTCTGATGGCAATGTCTGGCATAGCCTTCCTCAGCTTCTCAATCAACTTCATATAACTTTCGCCGTCACCGGGGCGGTTCATCGCACGAAGCAAGTCTGGATGGACATGCTGTAGCGGTATGTCAATGTAGTGGGCAACATTTGGGAGAGTAGCCATCGCTTCTATCAATTCGTCCGTGACAGTCGTTGGGAAACCGTAAAGTATGCGCACCCACTTTATCCCGTCAATGTTGGAAAGGTGCCGCAAAAGCTTCGGCAACATCATCTCGCCATACAGATCGTAGCCATACCTTGTTGTCTCCTGAGCGACGAGAATGATCTCTTGGACACCTCTTGATGCGAGCCATGATGCCTCTTGCAAAAGCTCCTCAATTCTTCGGCTTCGTTGTTTGCCTCGTATCAGCGGAATGACACAGAAACTGCACGAGCGATCACAGCCTTCAGAAACCTTTAGGTATGCATACCAAGGTGGTGTGCTGAGCAACCTGAATTTCAAATCCGCGCTAACACTTAAGGACATAGAAGGGCGCTTGCATGCAAGCGTTGAATCCAAAAGCCTCGGTATCTCGTTGAGCTTATCAACTGGCACACATGCGTCAACTTGAGGGACACGGCGCATAATCAGCTCAGGATCACGAGAGCACAGGCATCCAGCAGCTATGAACACACACGATGACCGCTTCCGCCGAGCAAGTTCTTTTAGCACGCTCACAGATTCTTCAACAGCGTCTTTGATGAAACCGCATGTGTTGACGATGATGACGCTGGCTTCGCTTGGATCAGCAGTCAGCTTATATCCATGCCTCACAAGCTCGGCGAGCAGAACTTCCGAGTCAACGATGTTCTTCGGACACCCAAGTGATACAACCATGCATCTTATCCCGCTATGGGGGTCAGGTTCTAAAACCATCTCCCTTTTCGAACTGCTTCCTTTACTGCTTGCCTTGACATTGCGGATTCCACCACTCATAAAAACCTATGCCACTCCTCCTCGAACATTGCTGTGTGACCGAGTTTGAGTGTTTTCATCCAATCCTTAGTATAGCTTGGGGTGGCTGACGCTCAAGTTAGGGCTAAGGGAGTTAGCTTCACCTTTGACCTTTCTCTCCTGCGCCGACTTCGATCTTTAGTTTGAGGTCATCGATCGTGATCGTATGCGAGTTCTCTGGCGCAACAACTTTCCCCGCCTTCCCTTCGCCCCCCTGCGAGCCAGCGCTGTTTGCCTCATCATTGCTCCCCTCTTCACTGTTTGGCTTCGGCTCCTTCAAACTCTCCTCGCCACCTTCTGGCGTTAGCTTCTTCAGCAGGTGTGGATATGTGAGGGAACGCTTTTCTTTCTCAGTGATGCTTTGCAACTCCTCACCAGTGCGTATGATTCGTGGCGTGATGAACACCATCAACTCGGTGCGTTCCTTCAAGTCTCTCACGCGGCTGAACAGCGAACCGAATACTGGCAAATCCTTGAGCAGTGGGATGCCCTGAACGAACTTGCGCAAGTCATGCTTCAGTATACCCCCTATGACGACCGTTTGACCATCCTTCACTTGGACGGATGCCTGAGCCTCACGCTTCGTTATCACTGGCAACTCCTGCCCTTGAAGGACAACCTTCTCAGCGATGTCGTTTATGGTCTGCCTTATGTCCATCAGCACATAACCGCTGTTGTTGATGTGAGGTGTCACCTCAAGGGTTAGAGCTATGTCCTCAAATGCGATTGTGTATTGCGGACCTGTGGCAGTGATTATGACATTCCTCGGAACTGGATACGATTTCCCTATCGTTATCGTTGCGGGCGTGTTGTCGAGCGTGAGGATGTGAGGGGTCGCAAGCACTCTCACCTTGTTCTGCGTAGCGAGTGTTTTCAGCAACGCTTGGAAGTTTTTGCTGACGACCTCCCAAGAGAGACCACCCTGAATCTGCTCCACCCCAAGTTGCGTCCCAAGCTTCGAATCAACAGACTCACCAAATAGCTTCCTTTGCAACACTGCCCACTCAACGCCCAGCTCAAGTTCTTTGGTGAGCGTCACATCAACTATCATGACCTCTATGAAAACTTGCGGAAGCACTGTGTCAAGCTGTTCGATGAGTTGTTCAACAACATCAAACGCATACGGTGGGGCTGTAACGATGAGTGAGTTTGTTTTTGTGTCAGCAGTGACGGAGATGTCTTGTAGGTTTCGCAATGGACCTTGGAACTGCCTCTGCAACGCTGCGAACACGAAGAAGAAAAAGCCAGTTGGGCGACGCTGTTGAGCCAATATTGAGTTTATCGTGTCAGCGAGCTCCCTTGCGTTGACATTTTGTATCTTGTAGACACGCACAAGGTTTGTTAGTGCTGCAGGCTGGTCAAGCTCTCTGATCAGGCGCTCAAACTCCCTCATGTTCTCCTCGGTGGCCGCGACGATGACGGAGTTTGTGCGCACATCCGCTTCAACTGCGTTCTGGCGCAGACCAACCAAGCGTGATGGTCTGGTTGTAGGTTGACGCTGTGTCCACCACCAGAAGAAGCCCCTCTGCCCACCTTGCGTTTGTTCGAACAACTGATTGAGCACATCGGCTACCTGCGCTGCATCTGCATATTGCAACTTAAAAACCCTCGCCATAACTGGCGGTGCGAAATCTTTGTCCAGCTCACTTACAAGTTGCTTGATGAGCTCTATGTTCTCCTTCGTTGCTGCGACGATAAGCGCGTTAGCACGCTCATCAGATGCTATTGCCACTTGCCTCTCGAGTTCGCCCCTTGAACGAGATGCCATGCGCGTTCTAAACCTTTCAAACTGACCACGGATTTCTTGTGGCACCCTTGTGCCAGCGATGCCCTCTTGAAAGAGCGTCTTCAGTGTGTCTGCAAGGGTTACAGCATCTGCATACTTGAGCGGTATGACTTGAACCTCAATCGGCGGTGTGATATCAACATCAAGCTTCTCAACGAGTGATTTAATGAACTGCATCTTGCCCTCAGTAGCTGCGACAACAAGCGAGTTCGTCCTCGGGTCCGATGAGATAATCGCGTATGAGCCAGCCACACCCCTCGTTGTTTCTGCGGTCCTCGGCAATCTCAATGTGGGTGTTGCGCCACCTTCAACCCTCCCACCCGGCGCAAGCTCAAATATCTCCGAGAGTATCCTGTCAACTTCAACAGCATCAGCATGCTTTAGCTGTATGACTTCAAATGTGAGCAGTTCTGTCGTTTCGATATCGAGTTGCTCAACGAGTTCCCTTATCATCTTCATCCGTTCCTTGCTCGCCCAAACGATGAGCGAGTTGGTGCGTGGCTCTGCCACAACTTGCACTTGCATCTCCACAGCCCTTTGCTGTGGTTGTGCTGGTTGCCTTGCTCCCTCAGGTTGAGGCGGTTGACCAGGTTGCGCAGGAGGACGAGCAGGTGCAGGCTCAACTATACCGAAAAGCTTCACCAACACCTGTGCGAGTTGCTCAGCGTCGGCGTGCTTCAGCTTTATGATCGCAAGCTCCATCGCTTCTGCAACGCTCACATCCACCATTCGCACAATGTTAAGCAGTCTCTCAATGTTTCGCTCCGTGTCGGTGATGATTAAAAGGTTTCCAGCAGTCGTGCTCGTTATGAGAGCATTCTGAGCCGAGACAAGCGGGGCAAGCTCTTGTTGCAGTTGCTTTGCGTTGGCATAGCGCAACGGTATAACTTGCGTAACAAGTTGATCAGCAGGAACGATCGGACGAGCGGTTGGGCTTTCCTGCCCGCTCTCTGCAGGCTTCACCTCGGTGCGCAGTTGCGTCGCTTGTGTCTTAGCTTCGCTCAGTGGAACTATCTTGATGATGAAATCTTTGGGGCTACCAAGCATGGTAAAGCCACGCACATTCAGCACAGCTGAAAGCACTTCAAAAGCTTGCTCAACCGTCAATGGGGATGGGGCTATGATCGTGACAGTGCCCTCAAGTTGCGGATGAAGCACGAAAACCTTACCTGTCACTTTGCTGAAAAACTGGATGACATGCTCAATGTCGGCTCGCACAAATGAAAACAGGAGCTTTAGCTCCTTATCGTAACTAACCTTGCCCTCAAATTGAGGCTTGAACTCAGCATACGGTTGACCTTGCCTCTCAGGAGGTGCGCCCTTTGCCTTCTCACTCGGCTGTTCACCCCCTCTCATCTCAACTGCTTCCTGCTTCTGCTCGGGTGCTTGCTCAGTTGCATACACGCATGTGTGCCACCTGTAAAGGGCTGTCAAAACAGCGATCAATGTGAAGATGCTGAGAGACCTTGTGAACGCTCGTTTCCTGAGCGAGGCAATCGTTAGCATGTAAAGCTTCGGCAACATCGGGCTTTTCACCTCCACTGCCACGCATTGTTGGGTCAAAAGGCTAATCTGATCCACCTTCCTCAAGCCTTCTCCTGAAGCGTTTGAGCCTCTCCTCAACCTCTGGCGGTATGTTCTCGCCGTAACGCTCACGCAGGCGTTGCATTATCCGTTCAAAGAACCTCTGTCTCTCTTCAAAGCTCGGTGGTTGCGGTGGTGTAACAGTGGGTTGCGTGACCTTCTGCGATTCAGGTTGCGATGAACCTTCTGTGCTTGTTCCAGAGGACACCGCAGGCTGTTCTTGTTGCTTCGTTGGTTGCGATGTTGTGCCTGTCTGTTGAGGTTGAGATGAGCTTCCCTTCGCAAGCAACTTGCGCTCTTCCTTGTTCTCGCCAAGAGCGTAGTAGAAGATTCGACCATCCTTCTCAACCTCGATCACCTCAGGCGTTATCCTGAGCACCCTCACCCCAAAGGCATATTCACCCTCACCAACATAGCACCCGTCCCTGATGCTCGTATCTTCAACAAGTGCCAATCGCTTCCCACCAACAAGCACGAAAGCCGTATATGTGATGTTCTTCGGCTTCTCTGGATAGCTCTGTGCGGGCTTCACAGATGGTTGCCCTTCCTTAACGACCACGCTCGCTGGTGGTAGAACTGGCGGGGTTAAACTGCTCCGACGAACCACATTTGTGCTCGCTGGCGCACCCTCGCTGGTCATCTCCCTGAAGATGTTGCGCTTCCATATCAGCTCATACTTTTGCATGGGTGCTACGCGTCGCTTGAGCATCTCTTCAACACATAGGTTGAGAGCTTTCTCCGTGCCTTCATGTGGGCTTCCAGCATCATAGTTCGTTTCCACCGAAGTGACATCGGTGACATTCGCCTCAACTGTGCCACCCTTTGCTCTCGGTGATGTCGCCCATCGCACATACGCATAGCAACACACAACTAACACGACTATGAAGATGCTGAGTATGACAGCATCTCGTTTTGTCACCTCAAATCTCATGTTCTCATCACCGTGATGCCGTAGCTTCAACGCTCACCGCTTGCCTTACGCTCAACCATGACAAACCTCACTATTCGCATCTGCGCTTGCAGTTTCTCACTGCCACCTTTTGACATCTGGATTGCCATCCTCTCAACCACAGTTATCGGTATCAGCTTACGCAACTCATACAAGAACCTTGACAGAGCCTCAAGTGTGCCCGTCGCAGTCACTTCAACTGGCAACGAAATCAATCGCTCATCACGATCAAATGAAGCTTCATAAGGATGGAGTGCGTCAATCTGCAACCCGCTTCTCAAACACAGCTCGCTAACATCGGAAACAAGTTGCCACGATAGCTTCCCGCGCTCAGGCGCTCTAACGGGTGAACCAACCAGCTTGCATAGCAAGTTATATTCCGTCCTCAGCTTCCTTACCTGCTCAATCTGCTCCGTAAGCTGGTTTAGCTGACTGCGTTGCTCCTTGATCGCCCTATTCATTTGACGAATGGCACCGCGCATAGGCATTATCCAAAACGCAAAGAGCAAACCGCAAAGGAGCACCAAACATGCATTCACGATGATAGCTCTCAAATCGGCTTTGACCTTTTCAACCGCAGTCTCGCCCTCGCCTGTTCCCAAAGCCATTATGGATTCACCGCCTTTGAGTTTGACGGAACGAACACATGAGCCTGAAGTCAATCAGCGTTCTTCCAGCCACCTGTCGCCCGATCGCGCCTGTCACAACCACTTCAGAGAACAGCGGCACTTTGCCATCCTCGTCAGCTTTAACATTCCTTACGGCATTCACAACCTCATCTAAAACGCGGTAGCTTGGTGCAACTCCCCTGATAACAACCTCACCGCCTCTTCGGCATTCAATTTCGCTCAACCATGCATCCTTTGGGAGCACCACGCTGAGCTTGTAGAGCAACTCAAGCCAGTCACCTCTGATGTCGCCAAACTCCAAAACCACCTCTTTCATCTTGGAAACCATAACAGGTAGATCGTTGCTCACCGACTCAAGGTGAAACTGTTTGCGTTTCTCCTCAACAGCCATCGTGAGTTTTTCAGCCTCGTCACGCAACTCCGTAAGCCTCAAATTGCATTGCACGCCAACTGCTATTAGAACAATGTTCAAAGCCAGAAGCACGGGTGTAGCATAGCGAACCAACCTTGGCACAACGAAAAAGCCCTCTTTACGGTGCGGCATGAAGTTGATGGAGGGGATGCCCATTGCAAGAGTTCGTGCTGCGCCGATTGCCCCGACAAGCGGCAACAACTCGCTTTGACTTACCAACCCCTTAGTCCAAACAGCGACTCTTGATGCGTCCAACTGAAGCACATTTATCCCTAAGCGCTTGCCAAGCCATTCGGACATGTTCGGCAAAACGGCTCCGTCCCCGCAGAGCAAGACCTTCCTTATCTCCTCACCGATGCTTTGCTTCGCAACTTGAGCTGTCTTTACCAACTCCCCTTCAAACTTCAACAACCAAGACAGCACCCCAGAAGCCTCAAAGCTGTCTTCACCGAGTTGATCAAGCATTGACAAGTTGATGCCATCCCTCCTCAACCTCAGCTCCGCTTCCTCCCGTGAGCATCCAACATCTTCAGCTACTGCATTCGTGAGCTGTTCTATCCCCATCGGTATGCTCCTCACAACGAAAACTTCTTCCCCACATCCGACTGCGATGTCAACGGCTGTTTCTCCGATATCGAGCAAGCATGTGAGGCGTTCCGAAAGCAAACTGTTGCTTACCGCGTTCCAGCACGCGAGGGCTGATGGCATGATCAAGCGCAAGTTCAACCCAGCCAAGTGAGCGACCCTAAGGACGAACTCAACGACCTCACGCTTGCACAAGCCTATGAGAACCTGCATCTCTGTGCTTCCACTCGCCTGTATGAGGTAACTGAAAGCCATCTTGCTCATGGGGATTGGGATTTGATTTTGAGCCTCCGTTTGCAAGAGTTGCTCAAGTATGTTGCGCCCTTTCACTGGTGGCAACGAAAGCCTGCGTAGAACACATGCCTTCATTGGCACACAGGCGCACCCTACAGCGTTGCTCACACCGTGCAGTGAGATGATGCGCCGAAGTTCTTCGCCAGCTTCATAGCTCCTCTCATCATCGCTTCCAGACTTGAGTTGCACCCTGTCAAAACCAACCATCTCCACACCCGCACGGTGTCTACGCAATATGACCACCTTCAATTCCTTCCCACCGATATCGAACCCGACAAGGAAGCGTTTGAATGGCATCTTAGGATCACCTTTCCCTCCAATAGCGGACGAGAAATGTGTAGGTGTCCTTTTGAGAGCTTCCCGAATGAGCGACAGGTTGCCCAAAACCTGTGCTGAGTGATTCGGTCTGTAGCTTCTGCGAAGTTGCTTCAACTGGGCTATGTGGCAGACGCTCTATGATGCACTCTATGACATGGCGTGCACCACTGCTCATCCAACCAACTGAGATGATTCTGAATGTGTTAGTCCGAATGCTCACATGATCAACCAACCGCCTAAATGCTTCCTCATCAACGGACGGCAAGTCAAGGAGCTGTGCGAGCGATTCAAAAGCACCGTTGGTCTGCCTGAAAGCGATTATGTCGTTAGCGATTGATTCGCTCATCGTCGGTATGCTCATCAGGACCTCAAAAGGCGCAGTGTTGATGTTTATGACACCGTATCTTGCGTTGCCATCCCATATGGTCACGCGGTCAATTATCCGTCGCGCCTTGTCGTGCGGAAGTCCGGGAACCGAAAAGAGGTCGGAGAGCGAGTTGAACAAGCGTGCCTGCGCTTCGCTCCCCCTTTGAGGTTGCTGTTGCTCGCCATGTGTAGCCATGCCCTCGGGTGATGGTGTAGGTGGCTGAGCGATCACGGCGCGAGATGAAGTAGCGCCCGCTTGGCTGTTTCCGAAGTTCATCCCTTGATTGATCGCTTCGCTTGGTAGTGGCTTTTGATTGGCACCCTCTTGTGGACGCTGTAGCTGTTGAGGAGCTTGAGAGCCACTGCGATAGCGCACGATCGCCCTCACTTCATCATCCGTGAGCACATCTCCAAGAGCGCTTTTAAGCTCTTCTTCCGAAGCCCTGTTCAAGTTGACGAGCGGAGAGCCATCTGGCATGACATTTGGGACAGACGAATAAACGGTCAAGTGATTCCACGCTGGGGTTGAAACCTGCCCCTCATCTTTCATGACGCCGTAAAATGTATCCTTGCTTACCCCTCTAACGAGGAGCAACTCGTGCAATGTCTCAAAGGGACCGTTGCGTGGCTTATACGGCAAGCCAGCCGATGTATACCAGTCGGCTTCAGCTCCATACGCACTTTGGGCATCGTCTCTGTCACGCCAGTCTATGATGGCATCGGCGATTTCCTCATCGCCGAAGAAGCGGATGAGTTCATCTCGTGAAGCCATGTTCAAATTGAGCTTCCCAGACTCATCCTCAACTTTGACGATGTATCTGCCCTGCTCTTCTGGCAACCCTGACTGAGCTGAATCGATGAACGCCCATTCCTCGCTATAGCTATCGAAGCCATTCACATCTTGTGCCAGTAAGCTCAACGCATGCGCCAAACCAGACTTGGCGAGGTAAAAAGCCTTCACGCTGTCCTCTTGTAGGGCGCACCTACGCACCTCCATTCGTAGCGTTAAAAGCATAGACGATACGGCGAGAGCAAGGATCGCCGTTAGCCAAAGCACGAATATAAGCGCTATCCCTCGGTTCATCCGTTTATCACCTTGAGGCTCGCTGTCCTTGAGTTCCCTCCAGCGCCTGTGATTGGCTTAGCTCTTCACGGGTTAACCCCGTTGGGATGCTTCTTACAACGATTGGCACAACAGCCACATATGAGCGCATGTTGGATGGCGGCTTGTTCGCTTTCACATTCTCAACATCAGCATCCGTTAGAACTCCGATAGTCACCTCAACCATTGATGGCAACTTCTCAAAGTCATACCATTCATCCAGCCACTGCGAGTCTGAGTCATCGAAGTAGCGCAGGTTCAACGAGTAGATGTTCTTTGACAGCACCACCTTCCTTTGCTCCTTGTCTGTTGCCTGCTCGCTCAAGAGCCCAGGGAGCAACCCGATGGCTCTGACCAAGCCCTCCTCGGGCGTCTTTGGGTCAACATCGATGTAGTAGGCAACTTCAACTACATCGTAAGATGGTTCGCTGTGCGAGCGTGGGTCGTTCACTGCGGTTGTAAAGCGCAAGGAGTCCTGTTCAAGTTGCATCTGCTCATTGTAGTTGTCCTCGGTGAGGAATGTTATGATACTGCTTGGCATCTCCGAGATGCCAGCGCTGGTTGCCGACTGCGGAAGCAAACTAAAAGTTCTCGCCACTGTTGTGCCTCCCCTACCGCCAAGCAACTCTTGTGGGACTTGGACTCGCATCGGGTAACAGCAACGCAGGTCGGTTGAGATGCGCTCAAGCACAGCTTGCGCCACCCTAATCAACTTGAGTTGCTCATCGCATGTTCTTTCCGAGAGTTGAACTGCCCTGAATATCATAGCGAACCCGCCCAACAAAATCGTGGCAATGGAAAGGGCGACAATCAACTCAACAAGAGTCATCCCAGCATTCCTTTTCTCGCTCCCGTTAATGTCCGCAACCTTGCGAAGTTCACCGAGTTGCATTCCCCTCACCAGTCCCCTCAGGGGAAGCCTGCCTTAGCGTTTCACTTTGATGTCCCACTTGAGCTGTGGGTTTGACTTCGCTCTCGGTTAACAGCAGTGAGGAAAGCTTCTCCCGCCCATAGAGAGCGTTCAGCGTGACAGTGCGTTCCTCATCGCCCTCAAACCAAACCACAGTCACCGTGATCGCTTTAAGACCTTCAACTGGCGCATCCGAAATTTGTGCTCTCCATCTGAACTGAGGGAACGCCTCGCCGAAGTCGCCCTCCTGCTCTGCCTGTTGCTGTTCTGGCGATTGCAAAAGCTCTTCCATCTTCATCCTCGCAAGATTGAGCGCCTGCATCCTCTTTGAAATGGATTGCGTTGTCACAAGTCCGTTGCTCACTGCACGCATTATCCCAGCAACTGCTATCAACATAATCGCGAGGGCGACGAGCAACTCAAGCAATGTGAAGCCACCAATTTCCTTTGCGGTCAAACTGCGGGATGAGACGACACCGAAGTTCAAGCCCTCAGTCGCTTCACTGCAGGACATTCCTAACCCATACAAGGGGTGAAGTCGCAAGCCATCTCTTAAAAGGTCACTTTCGTTTCCCTTCATCGTTTGCAGTGCTTACCTCCATAGTAACGCCATCCACGAATAGCGTGATTTGGAAGCCCCGCCAATTCTTTACGGTCACTGCACAAGATGTTGAAGTCCCATCGGGGTGAAAGATAAGCCTGTCAACTTTTGAGCCAGTTTCAAACTCGCTTATGGTCACATCAACACCTTCAGGTATTTTAAACGCTCCAAAACGCTCATCACCTGTTGGCACAAAATCCTCCAACGAAGCATTTGGCGACATGCCACTTGGTGTATCGTTTAACAGCATGAGCAGTTCCCTCGGCAACTTATATTTGGTCGTGCCAACAGTTAAATCCACCATCGATTCAGATGCCATCAACCCTCCTTCCGCCTGCTCTTTATCTGTTTCGGCAAGCTCCTTCGGGATGAGCACCTTAACTTCCCTATCATCCAGATCAAAGGTGACGATGGTTGCGCATCTTCGGTTAACCGCATACAGGCGCGCATAGTTTATGCACGAGATCAACCGCCTTGAGACCGAGCGAACTTTCTCAGCATCGTAGTAAGCGGCGAAGTTGGGCATCGCCACCGATACCGCGATAGCCACTATCGCAAGCACGACCATCAATTCAACAAGCGTGAAAGCATCTTTAGCTCCATCGGGTGGTGGCGAGATATGGCGCTCTAAATTCTTCATCGCCTGTGCTACTCCTCCCAGTTTCCTATGTCGGCATCAAGTCCGCTCCCGCCTTCTTTTCCATCACGCCCAAGCGAATACAAGTCAAAGCTATCTTTGTTGTATCTGCCGGGGCAGACATACCGATAGTCGTTGCCCCATGGGTCTTTCGGCAGCTTTCCGTGCTTAAGATACGGACCTTGCCAGTTCTGTGGTATCGGCTCAATGGTGGGCTTTGCAATCAACGCGTTTAAGCCCTGCTCAGTTGTCGGGTAACGACCGTTGTGCGCATAATACATGTCCAAAGCTGCTTCAAGCGCCTGTATATCCATCTTCGCCCTCGCTCTTTTAGCTTCCTCAATCCGTCCAACGACCATCACGCTAACCCCGCCAGCTAAAAGCACAAGTATGACCATTACCACCATCAACTCAATCAGCGTGAACCCTTCACATGACGCTCTAAAGCGTTTGGCGATTAGCATTTTCCTCCCCCCTTTGTGCTCACATGCCAGCCATCAGGTTCATCTGGAATATCGGCAAGACCATTGCGAATATAACGAACGCCACTATAGCACCTATGAGCAGGATGATTGCTGGCTCAACCAAGCCAACGAGCGTCTTGAGAGATGCATCAATCTCCACATCAAGGGTGTCTGAGACGGTTGCCAACGCTGAGGGCAAATCCCCTATCTCCTCACCTACTGCAAGCATGTGGATGAGGAGTGGTGGGAAGAGATTGCATGAGCGCAAATGCTCGGCTATCTTTTCGCCCTCCCTCACCCTCCTTCTGACCCTCATTATCTCCCTTGCGAGCACCTCGTTGCCGATCGCATCTTTAGCGATTTCAAGAGCTTCAAGTATCGGCACACCGCCACGAAGGAGAGTAGCGAGCGCCCTGCAAAACCTGACGACAGCCATCTTCAAAGCGAGGCGTGAGTAGATGGGCAAACGCAACTTGAGACCGTCAATGAAAAGCCTACCGTTTTCGGTTGATCCAACATACTTGAACAGCGAGAAAAGCGAAAACGCGACAGCTATGAAAAGCCACCACCACTTCACCGAGAAGCGCGAGATGCTCATCAACACGGTTGTCGGCAAAGGTAACGCCTGCCCAAACTCCGCATAGATAGCTTGGAAGCGCGGAACCATGAATGTGATGAGCAGGAAAACGGCTATGCTTCCGAAGCATACCAACACCGTTGGGTATGCGAGCGACGCCTTCACTTGGGAGAGCCTCTCTTGCTGTCTCTCCATGTAATCAGCGAGCCAATCAAGTATGAGGTGAAGTCTACCAGCGCTTTCACCAGCCTTTATCAGTGCCACATAGAGAGGCGGGAAAAAATCTCCGTGCTTGCTTAGCGCCTCATGAAAAGCACTCCCAGAACGCACATCTTCAACGATTTCCCTCAAGACGCTGATGAGGAACTTGTTCTCGGTATGCTCAATCAAAGCTTCGAGGCAACGAATCAAAGGCAGACCACCCTTAAAGAGGTTTGCAAGCTGTCTTGAGAGGAGCGTCAAATCTTGATAGCTGATGCGTTTCTGCAAACCGAATTTTTGTTTCGGCTTCTTGTCTGTGACCATGTGGACTTCGAGTGGGTAATGCCCCATCTGCCTGAGTAGCTCAAAAGCCATCTCTCTTGTTTCGGCGGTGATTTCGCCCTGCACCTGATTGCCCTTTTGTGTGAGCGCCGTATACCTGAATGTAGCCACCATCGCCACCTTCCTATGCGGTGGTGTGGCAACATCACTTTGGCAAGCCATTGTTTGGTAGCTGTGTCACCCTTTCAACTTCTTCAAGGGTGGTTATTCCGAGGATGACTTTTCTAAGCCCGTCTTGGCGAAGCGTGTGCATGCCCCTCTCGATCGCTACCTGCCTTATCTCGTTGGCTGGCGCTTTACGCATGACCAATTCCCTTATCGTCTCATCCATGATCAGTAGCTCGAATATCCCAGTTCGCCCGAAATAACCTGTGTAACGGCACTCCTTGCAACCTACGCCGTAATAGAACTTGCAATCCTTTGCCTCATCAAAGCCTTCCATAACAAGCATCTCCCTCAGCGCCTCACCAGGTTCGTATTCAGTGATACAATGCGGGCATATCTTTCTCACAAGTCTTTGAGCCAACACCCCTTGCAGGGCTGATGCAACAAGGAACGGTTCCATGCCCATCTCAAGCAACCTCGTTATAGCGCCCGGGGCATCATTTGTGTGTAGAGTTGAAAAGACGAGGTGACCAGTTAATGCAGCGTGGATAGCGATCTCGGCAGTCTCCCTGTCCCTTATCTCGCCAACCATGATTATGTCTGGGTCATGCCTCAATATTGACCGTAAGGCGTTTGCGAATGTGACGCCAACCTGCGGGTTGACTTGTATTTGGTTCACTCCATCAATTTGATACTCGACTGGGTCTTCAATGGTGATGAACTTGAGTTCTGGCGTGTAAAGCTTCTGTATAGCTGCATAGAGTGTGGTTGTCTTACCGCTACCTGTTGGACCTGTTGCGAGCAGTATGCCATACGGAGCTTGGATAACCTTCTCAAAACGGCTCAAGTCGTCTGGCATCATCCCAAGCTGTTCAAGCGTGAGCAGTGCCGAAGACTTGTCGAGTATGCGTAGGACAACCGATTCACCAAACATCGTCGGTATGATTGAGACGCGAAGGTCAATCTCCCTTCCGAGAACCCTTATCCTTATGCGTCCATCTTGCGGTTTACGCCTCTCAGTTATGTCAAGGTTTGCCATGATCTTTATCCTCGAGATGATGGCAGCATGGAACCGCTTCGCTGGCGCTGGGACTTCATGTAGCACCCCATCGATCCTGTAGCGTATTCTAAGGGTGCGTTCAAACGGCTCAATGTGTATGTCGGTAGCTCTCTCCCTGACGGCGTTCCTTATGAGCATATCAACGAGCCTTATCACAAGCGCTTCCTTCGCCAGCTTCGTTGGGTCTCCTATCTCCTCTTCAGCCTCTTCAACAACTTCAACATATTCGTCTTGGCTCTCCTGCATCACCCTTCTCATGTAATGCTGTTCAATCAGAAGCCTTATATCGCCGGGGCGTGCGAGCACCATCTCAACATTGAGCCCAGTGATGAAGCGCAAAGCGTCTTCTATTGCCACATCAAATGGATCTGCGGTAGCCACCTTCAACACCGAGTTGTGCCTCTCGATCGGTAGAACCATGTGCCTATAGGCTACTTCTGGTGGAAGTAGAGTGAGCACATTCGGGTCAACTTTCGCCTCACGGAGGTTAACGATGGGCAAGCCAGTCTGCGCCGACAGAGCTTCAACAATATCATCCTCGCTACAGTAGCCAAGTTCTACAAGCAACTCACCAAGCCTTCTCTTCTGTGAGCTCTGCCTCTGAAGCTTCAAAGCCTCTTCGAGCTTCTCACGGGTCAGCTTGCCGAGCTTTATAAGCAACTCACCTATGTGCTCTTCCGAAGCCCTCCAAAAAGCATTCGCATTGCTTTCCAGCAATGCCCCTCGCCTCCGACAAGATAGACACATTAAAAGCTCACTCAAGTGCAAAGCTTCATCTGGCGCTAATAGAGTCAGCCACCTTCTCGAGCATCGGCTTTGAAAGGCGAGAAATCAAAACTACCTCAACATCGCCAACAGTCCTGCGAACGACATTCTGCCAATGGAATGGGAATGTCAACCTACCCATGCCGTGCCTGCCTCGCTTGCCTCTATACCTGTATCCTCTTCCTTCCTTTGCGATGTGGCGCTCAAATACGGATATAACATTGACGCCGTTGGTGTAGATGAGATGAAGCGTTGGGCTACCTAAACCCTTTGGTGATGTGATCACGAAAGCACTGTCAAACACATACCCAGGAGGTAACACGGTCGGAAGAAGAGCTGGGAACCCTAAACTGGTGGGCAGGTCGGAGAGTTTAAAAGGTCCTTGCCTGTCAAACATGGATTTTATCACCTTGCAATCCTTCGGGAGGTTGAGCTGAAAGAGCGAACTCGGTATCGGCTCATCAAACTTTATCTCCTCGTATTCCATCCTCCAAGCCAAGCCACCATCTGGATTATAGCTTTCGATGCGCAGTTGGATTGGTATCCTCACATCAAGCCACAGCTTCAACGACGGGTTGAAGTCGTGGTATGGCTCAATGCTGAAGACTTGGCAATCCCTCCCAGCCACCTCTTCCCTACCCAACATCGTTACCTTGTAGTTTTGAGCGAGCAAATCGAACCGCTCTATCTTAACATCCCATGGCGCTCTCAACTTGTCGTCCATTTGGAAAGCCACTTTGCCCCCCGAAGATACACGCCATGTCGTTTGACCATCGCTTATCACAAGGTCACCTTTAAGCCAAGCAGGCTCAATGATTTCCATGCGAACTTTACCAGAGGCATCATGCCATACACGCCACTTCCAAGTCCCCTTCTTCTCGCCCCACATGACCGTTATCGACTGGACACCGTAATAGCTCCTCGGCGTGCACTTGCTCAACCATTCACGCAACACACGCACACCTTCAACGCTACACCTACCTCCACTTGAATGCGCACTACCAAACGCCATCCCAAAGTGAAGGGCGAGCAGGACAACCGCAACCGAAGAAATGTAACTCCTCATCCTCCATCTCACCTTTCCGATGCTACAAACTTGATCCACTCAATCAACGCCAGTTGGATGCTTCAACGATGGTGAGGTTAGCCATAGGGTTGAGAAACACCTGTGCCTGGTCAGCGTTGAGCAAATGAGCATGAACATAAACTGGCGGTATTTGTGTGCGAGCGACATCAGCGCTTTCACCCGATTTCCATCTAACCCAAACACAGCAAACCACTAATAGCAGTGAGAGGGAAAGAGCGAGCGGAAGGAGGATGTATTTCAGGCGTTGCCTTCTGGTGGCTTTCGCTGGGTGCACTTGCCATAGCATTGGCTCTATAAGCTCAGACACATCAACAGGTGCTTTGAGTCGTGTTTCAGAGCGAATCGTTTGACTGATGACCTGCAAAGCGCGCAGTTCAGCCCTGCACGCTACGCACCTGCTGATGTGGGCTTCAAACCACTTGCGAGCGCTTCTCGTTATCTCGCCATCAAGCATCAACGACATGTATTTGCGAGCCTTCATGCATTCCCTGCGCATCAATCATCACCCTCTCAAATCGATATGTATGGCGATAGCTTCCTTTTGAGCATCTCCCTCGCCTGAAAGAGCCTGCTCTTTACCGTCCCAACACGACAGCCGATGATGCTCGCTATCTCTTCATACGACAGGTCTTCATACTCACGCAATATGAGCACGATCCTGAGGTGCTCAGGCAATGTGTTTATCGCCTCACGGACGATCTGCCTCAGTTCACTTTTGAGCATATGTGCCTCAGGGTTACTGTCCTCACCGACTACATCAATGCTGTTTGCTGGCTCATCTATGTCAAGCCGATCAAACTCATTCGGTCTCATGTCATCCCAGTGGACGATGCTTATGCGCTGTCTCCTTCGAAAATCAATGCAAGCGTTAACAGCGATGCGATAAAGCCATGTGTAAAACTTGGAGTTGCCTTTGAACTCGCCGAGCTTCACAAAAGCCTTGATGAATGTTTCCTGTGTGAGATCAATGGCGTCCTCTGCGTTACCGATGTAGCGATAGATCAAGTTGTAAATCCTGTCCTGATAGCGCTTCACAAGCAAGGTGAAAGCGTTCCTATCACCGTTCTGCGCCATCTCAACAAGCTCTTCATCCATCAACTCATATGGGCTTGTGCCCCTTTCCGCCTTCACTCTCTATCTCCTCGCTTCACTCGGCGACATCTTCTCACATGAAAAGCATCATGCCAATTGATGCAGTCTGGCATCAAACCCTAAACCAATTAGACGAATACATCCTGCGCAAGTTTTCTATCCATCGTGCGAGTTGAGGGAAGCTTAAGGCGAGCACTTTCCATGCGGGAGCTATACTGAACAAACACCGAAAGGGCGCTCACTCACTTTGGAGCAATTGAAGCATGTGATTTGCCTTTCACAGGCGCGCTCTTAGAAGTTCCAGCGGTGAGCCTTTCGTTCCTCATCGTTGAAGAAGGAGCGCAGGAACTCTTTTGCTTTCGCTTCAGCCATGTCGCCCAAGTGCCCGTAGTAGTATTTTGCGAATTCCTTAAACCCATCCCCACCATCATACTTCCCTTGGAGCAACTCAACGCATATCCTTGCCCGCTTACAGTTGAGCCACCACTTCTCCGTGAACTGCCCAAGCGTTGCTTTGTTGTATCGCTTTTGCATCCACTCCTCTGGTTTGAAGCCATCAAACCTGAGATGCTTTTCACCGTCTGGATACATCCGCAGTATCATCCTATAAACGAACCACCAGTGGTTTGTCTCATCTTCAACTGGTGTTGCAGTCTCCCAATCGAAGCCCTTTAACGGTTCTGGGTTCGGCTCATACTTGAGTCCTATGCTCAAAGCCTGTATGTCACCGAAGTCAGTTGAGTAACGGACTTCGTTCTCAAGGTTCAGGTTCTGCTCGAAGTTTCGCTTCGACGCCGAAAGTATGCGGTTGCCGAGTTGCCAACCATACTTCTTCACAGCGTAGATGACAGCCATCTTCGTGATCAATGTCGGTAAGTCCATCACCGCCTTCTCCTCGGCATCTGGGTCAAACTCAATTCCCTTCTCCCTGAGCGCTTGGATGACCCTTTCATCCTTCAACGCTGGATCGTTTAGCCGCGCCCCCTTCTTCAGCTTCGCTTTAACCTCACTCCTAAGTGGCTCGTCGAGCGACTGCAAAATAAACTCAAGCCTCTCCTCACGCATGGCATCCAAGTAACGCCCCATCATTGAGGTGACAACAGAGCCACCCTCGGTTACCTCCTCAGCGAGCACTTGACCAGTCTTCCTCTTGTATTCGAGCATGCCTTCAATCTCTGCATCAACCGATGCCACGATCTGTGAAAGGTCATGTGTCACCGTTGCATTCGTGTAGAGCCTGACGCCATACTTGTTGTTTCCCGCGTTGAACTCCCTCAGCACTTTGAGCCCGACTGGACCTGTGACAGAGACCTTGAAATGATTGTTTGAATGTCCGACCCTCCCCTCGCTCAACTTTTGATAAAGTTCATCTGCGCCCTCAAGCAGTATCTCATCAACTGGTTTGAGGCGCTCGCAGAGACGCATGTATATCTCTGGTGCTTCGTTGAGCAAGTAATCAATGTCATCGTGTTTGTCGGTGCGCAACTGGAATGCGACCCTACCAAGCCCTTCAAGCAAGAAGACTGGGCGTTGCCCGAGCATGGCATTAACCACAACCTCTTCAGTGAATGTAGTTCCAGCCCATTCGTCATCCAAGCCCTCTTTGATTTGGCGCTCCGCTATCCGCCTCCTAACTGGCGCCCACTTGCAAGGGATGTCATCCTCGCCCAATGTAGCTATGACTGGGTTTGTTGTTCCCCCTAAGCTCCCGAGCTTTCGGCAATCATCCGCCTGCTCGCTGTAGTCGTTGAAGAACTGCGTTATCGTTTTACCTGCTCGCCTCGCAAAGTATTGCTCAACATAGTAGTTGCCACGCTTGAAAAGCTCTGCCCTATGCTTTATGTAGTTCTCCAAAGTGCCAAAAGGATCTTCTCCCTTCTCCTCTTGCCACTTTATAGCCCATGCGCGAAAGAGGTTCTCACCTTTAGCGCTGTTAACATTGAATGTGTAGTAGCGGAGGTAATCGAGCAGTTCCGTAGCTGTTTGGTTATCTTGCTCCTGCATCCATTTGAGTAGCTCTATAAGCTGTTCCTTCTCAACTTCAATCTCGCCATCGCTTAGTATGCTTTCACCATGCCACTCAACCCTGCAGAGGTTGTGATCAAGGTCAACTGGGGAATGAATTGAGTCAGCCCAAGAGAGAGCAAACTGCATATAACGCTTCCTCTTAGCCTTATCGGCGTTTGTGAAACGCCTCCTCACTTCCTCTCTAAGGCTTGGCGCAAGTTCACGATACTCGTTCGGTGTTGTAAAGAAGACGAGCTTATATGCAGCGATGCGAGCGTCGTCACCGTCGATCAAGTGCCATGTGCGTTTATCATCACCGCTTGCGACTCTCAATATGCTCTCAAGTAGCCTTTGAATGCGTTCCGTAGCGACGGAGACAGCGGACGGGTTGGAGCGTTTCTTTCTCCCCATCTCTCAGCTACCCCCCAAATTGAGTTTTAGAAGCGCCTACGCAATTGCCTCTGTATCTCCCTCTCAACCTCTCGCTCAATCAGTATTTTACGCTTGTCGTGTTTTTTCAAGCCCCGTGCGAGTGCCAACTCAACCTTAGCATACCCTCTCTCATTGAAGTAGAGGCGCAGTGGTATGAGTGTAAGTCCTTTTTGGCTGACTGCGCCAGCGAGCTTCGCTATCTGGTTTTTGTGCAACAGCAACTTCCTTTTCCTGTCTGGCTCTGGATTGAAGTGTTTCCCTGTTTCCCACGGTGATATGTGAACACCGTAGAGCCAGACTTCACCGTCCTCAACCTTCGCAAAGCCCTCACTGAGGTTGACTCTCCCTGCCCTTACTGATTTAACCTCGCTACCAAGCAGGACTATACCAGCCTCATATGTCTCGAGTATTTCGTAATCCCGCTTTGCGCGCCTGTTGACTGCCACTACCTTCATCCTGAATCGCCTCAGCGTTTATGTGTTCTCGGTAACTTCCGTTGCTCCTTCCGATGCAGTATCTTGTTGATTGCTATCCTTGCAGCCTCACGACATTCAGGTATGTCAGAAGAAGCTGCATACCTAAGTGCATCAAGTGCCTTCTCATCACCTATTTCTCCGAGGGCTTCAATAGATGCCTGTCTCACCTGCACATTCTCATCAAAGACAGCCTGTATGAGCGGTAAGACAGCACTGCTATCCCCTATCTCACCGAGCGCCCTCGCAGCATGATAACGCACACTCCACTCGTTATCTTTCAAAGCCCTGCACAGAAGCTCAACTGCACCTTTGTCCTTCAACTGCCCGAGCCCTTGAACAGCAGTCAAGCGAATCAACCAATCTGGGTCATTCAAAGCTTTCCTCAAAAGCGATGCAGCCATGGGACCACCAACCTTGATCAAAGCCTTCACAGCGCTGAAGCGCACCTCATGGTTCGGGTCTTTGAGCAACCTGCTCAATTGATCGAAAGCCCTTTTATCACCTATGTAACCGAGAGCCTGAACAGCCGATTGCCTCACTTGCACATTCTTATCCTTGAGCGTCATTATAAGCCCTTTCACAGCACGCTTATCCCGCAACTTACCGAGCGCCCTCGCAGCTGCGTTACGAACAAACTGCAACGGGTGCTTCAGCGCTTTTGTCAGGTCAGCAACAGCATCGCCACCTATGCGCACGAGGGCTTCACTGGAAGCTTCCCTGACTTCATGGTTCTGCGATTTTAGACCCTCAATTAGTGCAGGAATAGCCCTCTTATCCCCAATCATCCCGAGAGCCTCAGCAGCGCTCTTTTGTATCTCCACATTCGTAGATTTCTTGAACAGCTCAAGCAAGACTGGGACGGCACGCTTACTCCCGATATGCCCAAGGGCATTTATGATCGTTTTTTGAAGCTCAACCGATTCTTCGCTCAAACAGTCTATGAGGGGTTTCACTGCCTCCTTACTTCCTATCCTGCCAAGTATGTATGCACACCACTTCTTCACCTTGTTATCCTCATCTTTCAGCCCCTTAATCAGCTTTTGCAGGGCTGGCTTGCCGATCGCAATGAGAGCGTCTGCCGCAACACGCTGAACATTTATGCTCGGATCCGCCAAAGCATGCATTAATGGCTCAACAGTCTTAGGGTGAGCAAGCTTGCCAAGGCAGATCGCAGCAACTATACGCTTACGAAAACTCGTCCCATTAACAAGGGCTTTGCTAAGAGGTTCTATCGCTGCAGTTTTGAAAGCAAGGATGCGCTCTATAACCTTCATCTGCTCATCTTCGCTTTTCCCCTCAACAGAATTCAACAGACGAGAAACAGCTGCTTTCTTAGAGCGTATGTCCATTTTGAACCCTCCTTGCATCAATGAAATACTGCGACTGTTGCCACATTTAAACGATGTTACCTAAAACGCCTCACCACCATCCATTATAACACGCTGGCGGGGTAATGTAAAGCGAAAAAATATGGAATTTTTGGAATAAACTTGGGATTATTTGGATATCGCTTGAGGGTGAAGTATCGTCGCCTCAATCTGAAACCACAGGCACATTGAACAGCCCTCTGGCATTGTCTGAGGTGAAGGAATTTTCACCAACTTTAAGCGAAAAAGCAAAATTGTCTAAGAGCGTTTGTCTATCGGGGTGTAGCTTAGGTTGGTTGGACCAACATAGTGCAAAAGCGGTCGTATCAAAACATTGTCGGAATACTGTTCAAGCGCATGGGCTACCCACCCAACAATTCGACCGAGCGCAAACATGCAAACATACATGTCTTTCGGTATGCCGAGGAAATAGTATATGCAACCACAATAGAAGTCAACATTCACATAAATTCCCCTGCTTTGCAGAGGCTTCATGGCTTCCTCAATTGACAGGAGTATCTCGAAAATCCTCCTATCACCGTGTTTTTCGCTCAAAATTCTCGCGAGTTCCCTCATGTGCCTTGCCCTTGGGTCTTCTGTCTTATAGACCCTGTGCCCAAAACCCATTATCCTTTCCTTCTTGGCAAGTTTTTCTTGGACATACTTGTAAGCCCTATCTGGCGAACCAACTTCAGCTGCCATATCGGCAACTGCCTCGGCAGCACCACCGTGAAGTGGTCCTTTCAGTGTAGCGATGCCAGAAACAATGGCAGAGTGTAAGTCAGAGAGGGTTGAGGCGGTTACTCTGACAGCAAATGCGGAGGCATTTGAGCTGTGCTCGGCATGAAGCAGAAGGTCTAAGTCAATCGCTTTAGCCTCCTCTTCTGAAGGTGGTGTTCCGCGCATCATGTAAAGGAAGTTGGCTGCATGTGAGAGTTCTGGGTTCGGCTCAACAGGCTTTTTGCCCTTCCTTATACGCTCATGCATAGCAACTATTGTCGGAAGCTGAGCTATTAGTCTAATTCCTTTGCGCATTGTCGCTTCGAGTGAATTATCACCAGCCTCGGGGTCAATCGCCCCAAGAACCGAAACAGCTGTCCTTAGCACATCCATTGGCGATGCATCCTTGATATGCTCAATAACTTTTGCAACGGTATCTGGAACATAGCGACTGTTACGCAATTGCTCACAAAAACGCTCATACTCCTCCCTCGTGGGCAATTTGCCATAGAGCAAGAGATAAGCAACTTCCTCAAAGTTTGAGTGATTGGCAAGGTCATGTATGTCGTAACCGCGATAAACAAGCACTCCCCTCTCGGCATCAATCAGACACAACTTTGTAGTGTCAAAGACGATGCCCTTCAATCCCTTCGCGGGTGTAATTGAATCCGTCAATTCTCCTTCCCCCTCCTTAATGGGTTGGACATCACAACTTAAGACATGCCTTTAAGAGCGCCGTGCAAGAGTTCTTCTTCTCGAACGCTCTTTATCCTATTTTGCTCGTCAACCAAAACGATCTTCGCCTTGTGCTCCCTCAACTCTTTCTCATCCACAAGTGCGTAGGAAAGTATTATCACCTTATCGCCGACTTGAGCGAGCCTCGCTGCAGCACCATTGACGCAAATGACTCCACTGCCCTCTTCCCCCTTGATGACATAGGTTGTGAACCTTTCTCCATTGTTCAGGTTAAGCACATCTATTCGCTCACCATGAACAAGCTCTGCAGCTTCCATAAGTTGTGCATCAATTGTGAGAGAGCCTTCGTAGTGCAAATTCGTCTCTGTGACAGTAGCGCAATGTATCTTGGACTTGAGAACGATCCTCAGCATCCGTTTCACACCACCCTGAGTATCACATTATCAATCAGGCGTGCTTTCCCAACGAATGCTGCAACAGCAATGACCGCATCTCTTTCTATTCGTTCAATAGGTTCAAGTGTTTCGGCATCCACCACTTCAACATACTGCGGTTTGACGAGCTCCGACGAACAAAGACCCTCCTCAACTACCTTCCTCAGCACACTCGCATTCCTTTCCCCCTTTTCAAACAGCACCTTAGCAGTCATAAGACTGCGATACAGTGAGAGCGCAGCTTCCCTCTCCTCTTGCGAGAGATAAACATTCCTCGAGCTCATTGCGAGCCCATCGCTTTCGCGTATCGTCGGACAGGGCACAATCTCTATCGGGAAGTTCAAATCCTTCACCATGCGTTTTATGACGACGAGTTGCTGATAGTCCTTTTCACCGAAGTATGCCTTATGTGGCATGACGATGTTAAACAGCTTCGTGACGACTGTCGTCACACCACGAAAATGCCCCGGTCTAAAAGCCCCACACAAGCCCTCCGTCAGCCTTTCAACATTCACATATGTCGCATACCCTTCGGGATACATCTCCTCCACACTCGGACAGAACACGATATCCACCCCAACTCCCTCAGCCATCTTCAAATCCCTCTCAACATCCCTCGGGTAACGCTCATAATCCTCACCAGGACCAAACTGGATCGGGTTTACGAAGATGCTCACGACAACGATGTCACATTCATTCCTCGCCCGCCTCATCAGCGATAGATGTCCTTCATGGAAGTAGCCCATCGTCGGAACGAACCCGATTACTTTTCCTTCGCTTCGAAGCTTCATAGCACACTCTTGCATCTCTGATACGCTTGTTATGACCTTCATCGTCTTCCCACCCATTTCAAAACACCCCTGCGATATGCATCAGGGTTGAAGATCGTGTAACTGAGCCAACTCATCAAGAGGCTATGCTTCAGCACTTTCTATTGCTTTCCTAACTTCCTCCCTGAAGGCACGATGTAACCTCTTAGTGATCGTCCCAACAGTTCCCGAACCAACCATCTTGTTTTCAAGAACCGTTACACCGAGTATCTCTATTAGCGTCCCAGTGAGAAACACTTCCTCCGCTTCCATCAACTCGGTAACTGGCAAAGGCGATATGTTCACCTCAATTCCTTCCCTCGCTGCAAGCTCAATAACGAACTCCCTTGTAACGCCGTGGAGTATGCGATGGTCTGCAGGAGGTGTCCTAAGAACACCATCTACAACGGCAAACACATTTGTGTGAGTGCCCTCAGTAACGGTTCCGTCAGCCTGCTCAACAAATATGGCTTCAAAAGCCCCTCTACGCCTTGCCTCATTCAACGCGAGTATGTTGGGGAGCAGGTTCGTCGACTTGATGTCCCTCCTCGCCCACCGCGTCTCATTCAGAAGCACAGCCTTAACCCCAGTCGTGTAGAGTTCCTCGGGCGTCTGCGGTATGTGCCTTACTGTTATGATCACATTCGGCGTTATGTTTCGCGGGATGACATGAGACCTCGGTGCGACACCCCTCGTTATTTGAAGGTAAACGATGGCATCACCTATCCCGCTTCGCTTCAGGAGCATCTTAATCTGCGCTTCAACTTCCTCAAGCTTGACACCCTCTATGCCGATCTCATCAAGGCTCATCTTTAGCCTCTGCATATGCCTATCAAACAACCACAGGTGACCTGAGTAAGCCCTTATGACCTCGTAAATGCTATCACCAAATTGAAGCCCTCTATCTTCGATTGGGATCTTAGCCTCGCTTATCGGCATAACCTGTCCGTTCACACATGCCAATTCAGGCATTTCTTTTCATCCCCCTCGCACTCTCATAACTTCACCTTCACAACCTCGCCTTTCTCAGCCGACTCGTTTATAGCGAGTGTGACTGCAAGCGTTTTCATAGCATCACGATAGCTTGAACGGATAAGCGATGCATCGCCAGTGCGCACCGCCTCTATGAACGCCCTATCAACCTCGCCATACCAATCCTCTTCCGCCCTCACCTCCTCAACGCTTCCATCCCTTATACGAAGTGTGTCTCCTATGAGCTCAATCCTGCGGTGAGGGACGATTATATCAACCTCAATGTGCCATCCAGAACTCATGACAGTCGTTGAGGTAAGAGTGCCGTATGCACCGTTCTCAAACTTGAAAACGGAAGCAGTCACATCCTCAACATCGTTCATCGGGGTGGGTTTGTAGTATCGCATAGCTGCATACGCATAAACTTCGGTTATCTCTCCAACAAGGTATCTGGCGAGATCGATGAGGTGTGTTGTCTGCTCAACTGTTTGTCCGCCAGACATGCTCTTGCGATGCCACCACGGTTTCCCGCCCGGTGGGAAGGGACAGTAATAACGAGCACAGAACAAAAGCACAGGTCCGCTTGATAGCTCGCTTTGGATGCGCGGTATCAGCTTATGGTAGCGCAGTTGATATCCAACACTGCATATGACCCCGCTCCTCTCTATCTCCTCAGCGATCCTCTCAGCTACCTCAAGAGATAACGCAACCGGCTTTTCGATGAACATGTGTATGCCAGCCCTCGCTGCCTTTATCTCAATTTCACCATGCGCATACGGTGGAACGCATATGTATAACGCATCCAACTTCTCCTTCGACAGCATCTCATCGAAGTCAAGGTATCCCTCGCCACCGAACTCAAACACAGCAGCATCGACCCTCTCTGGTATGAGGTCACAGTGCGCAGCTATTTCAACTCCCTCCATCGAGCTTAAATATCTTTGATGCCTCCTTGCTATCCCACCCACTCCAACAAACCCAACCCTTATGGACATGATAACTTCACCTCCAAGCTAAACGACCCTTCCAACTTCAAGCACCCAAATCTGAATGCCAAAGCAGATCATCAGCAATGTTATTGTGACACTATGATGCTTGAATGGATGGAACGCAAACACTCGCCATGGAAGGGGGCTTGGCATGATGCCTCACTCTGATATCTTAGACGAGGGGAGAGTTATTGAGCTAATCGAGAAAGCACTCTCATTCTCATCTGCCGATGAGACTGAGGTTGTCATAAGGGCAACATCAGGTGGGTTGACACGCTTCGCATCAAACCAAATCCATCAAAACACTGCCGACAGCAACATCAACATAAGCGTGCGTGTGGTGGTGGGAAAGAGGGTCGGTGGCGCCTCAACAAATCAACTTGATGATGGCTCACTCAAGAGGGTTGTTGAAAGAGCCATCTCAATTGCATCAGTCCAGAAGGAGTTACCACACTTCCCTGGCTTGCCAAAGCCGAAGCCGATAACAAAAGTGAACGCCTACTCCGAGTTGACGGCTAAAGCCACACCGAGCACACGCGCAGAACTTGCCTCAACCATCTTCAACATGGCAAGGGCAGTCGGCGCAAATGCCTCTGGAGTTGTTAGCACATACTCATGCTTGCTCGCCGTCGGGAATTCAAACGGAGTGAGAGCTACATTCAGTTCAACATACGCTCGCATCCACACGGTCATAAACGCCGAAGACGGATATGGCTACGCTTCCCAAACCGCATTTGACATATCACGGTTAGACGCAAGAGCTGTTGGCGAGAGAGCCCTTTTAAAAGCACAGATGAGCAGGAAGCCGATTGAGGTCGAGCCGAAAGAATATCAAGTGATACTTGAGGAGGAAGCAACTGCAGAGCTAATTGAAATGCTGGCATACTGCGGTTTGAGTGCGAAGGCTGTTCAAGAGGGATATAGCTTCATGTGTGGGAAGTTCGGCGAACGGATAGCGAGCGAAGCTGTGACGATATACGACGATGGCTTGAGTGAGGAGGGTCTACCACAGCCGTTCGACTTTGAAGGCGTGCCAAAGCAAAAAGTCATTTGCATTGAAAGGGGCATCGCAAAGGATGTTGTCTACGACACTTACACAGCTGCGATCGAAGGGAGAGAATCAACTGGACATGCTTTGCCCCAACCAAACCCGTATGGACCTTTCCCAACAAACCTGTTCATGGAGTGCGGTGGTTCAACAGTTGAGGAGATGATCGAGTCAACGGAAAACGGATTGCTCATAACCCGCTTCCATTACACGAATGTCATCCACCCTAAGTTGACGGTCATAACAGGTATGACGAGGGATGGCACTTTCATGATACGCAACGGGAAGATCGTAGGTGGCGTTCGCAACTTGCGTTTCACGGAGAGCATCCTAAAAGCGCTCTCGTGCGTTGAGATGATTTCAAAGCATAGAAAGCTTTGTGGTAGCACATGCGCACCCGCATTGAAGCTGAGCGGGTTTAGGTTCACAGGTGTTACGGAATTTTAATTCGGCACATCAATGAAAGGGGTGAGGAAGATGAAGGTCGGCATAGTGGGCGCTGGTGGGATGGGAAGGGCACACGCCACCCAACTGCTCCAAATTGAAGGTGTTGAAGTTACCGCAGTCTGCGACACGAACGAGGAAAGGGCAAGAGCACTTGCAAGTGAGATCTCAGCGAGGGCATTCGTCGACCACCGTAAGTTGATTGAAACAGATGTTGATGCGGTTTGGGTGTGCACGCCGGACTTCGCTCACAAAGACATCGTGGTTGATGCTGCTGTAGCCAAGAAGCACATCTTCTGCGAGAAGCCTATAGCATTAACCCTTGAGGATGCGGAGGAAATGGTTGAAGCCGTTGAACGAGCCGGCGTGATAAACATGATCGGCTATGTCTTGCGCTTCTATCCCACATTCTCCGAGGTGAAAAGAAGGTTTGATAGCGGTGAGCTCGGGGAACTCGTGACAGCGTGGATAAGGAGGTTCATGCCATGGACACCAAGGGACTGGTATGGCGACCCGAGTTTAAGTGGTGGAATAGCGGTTGACTTCAGCACACACGATGTGGACTGGCTTATGTGGATTGGGGGATATGTGGAGCGTGTTTATGCTCACACTGCCACCGTTGGGACGAAAGTCGAAAACGATGTTTGGGCGATACTCAAGTTTAAGAAGGGTGGTAGCGGTGTCTTGGGTGACAGCTTTGTAGCTTCGATTGGCGGGAGCTGTTTTGGCGTCATCGGAACTGAGGGCACTGCTATGGTTGAAAGTAGCGACACAGTTCTTATCAAACTGCGTTCTGAGAGCGAACCGAAGCGAGTAACACCAGTCAGCGAAAACCCAGTCAAACTTGAAGACGCATATTTCGTTGAAAGGGTGCGCAACGGAGAAAAGGCAACACCAGATCTCAGGTGGGGAATGGAAGTGCTCAAAGTGACGCTCGCCATAAGGGAGAGCGCATCCTGCGGGGAAGTGGTAAGGCTTTAGCGTTTTGGTCATTTGAGGATTTTACCGAGAGGATGCTTTTGTGGCACACCTGCTCTTCTTGGATAGCGTTGAGGAGTTTGCTCAACCTTCTCAACAACGATCAGTGCTCGCTTTATGTCTGTCGTGGGCAGGAGGAACTCGATCACATTGGTTATCTTCCCACCAAGCTCCTTTGCTGCCTTCTCACCAAACTCCATCTCCTCAACGAACTTCGGACCCTTGTATGCAATCGTGCACCCGCCGACTCTAACAAACGGCATACAGCACTCAAGCACGATATCAAGCCTTCCAAAAGCCCTTGCGACAGCGACATGATATGCCTCGCGATGACTTTCCATGCGCGCCAACTCCTCTGAGCGTCCGTGAAGTATCTCAATGTTCTCCAAGCCAAGGTGCTCTTTGATTGAGTTTAGGTAGGCGCACTTTTTCCTTGAGGCATCCACAAGCGAAACAAGCGAACCGGGCAACAAGATGGCAAGCGGTATGCCGGGGAAGCCTGCACCCGTTCCAACATCAACGATGCATGTGCCTTCCTCGAGCAAGCCAAACGCCACAGGTGCTATAGAGTCAACGAAATGCTCAATCACAATCCTCGTTGGTTCTAAGATGCTCGTCAGGCTCATCCGCTCGCTCCACGAGAGCAAGGCTTCAAGGAAAGCCCCAAACTGCTCAACTTGAGTCGCTGTCAAAGAGATGCCAAATGCTTCACATGCCTTCAAAAGGAGCGAGATGGCATCGCTCAATTCATCTTGCGCTTTGTCATTCCGCCACTTCATGATGGCTCACCCGTGAGAAATTTTGCATCGCAACCCCAAACTCAAACAACATTGACAAAGGATGGCGCGTGCTATAATCGCGTGCTATAATTAAATCGCGACCCTCAGGGTTGATCTCAAGGAGCATGATGTGGGGATGCAATCATGGGTGAAGGGCTCAGTAGAGAAGAAGTGGAGGTTGATCTGTTTTCGCTCGCCCTTATACTTTGGGGTGCACGCAAGTTTTTGGCAGCGATTACTATCACTACAGCGGTATTGGTTGCATTTATCACGCTTTGCTTCATGCCACGCACATACTCGGCTACCGCCTCAGCACTTATGCCGATCACCCCAACTTCACAGCTTCAAAACTTACTTGGAGCAATAGCCGCTCAAGCTGGTGCTGTTGGGATGTTCCCACAGCCAAAAGCCGATCTATACAAAGCCATACTTGAAAGCAGGCGAGTAAGAGAGAGCGTGATAAGGAAGCTCAACTTGATGAGCTATTTCTCGACGAAGATTATGGAAGAGGCGCTTGAGAGCTTGAGCAATGTCACAAGGATAACTGTCAAAGAGCCTATCATAAAGGTTTCGGTGAGGCTCTCTGGGACACCGAAGTTCCCGCTCATCCGCCCAAAGAGGAATGGCTTCGATTACGGCATCGATGATTCTAATGTCAAAAGGCTGGCTGCCGATGTGGCGAATGCGTATATCGAGGAGATGTGCAAGTTCCTCAGGACAACGAATGTTGAGCGTTCAAGGGTCTACCGTGAATTCGTTGAGCGTCGTTTCAACGAGGTAAAAAGGCTCTATGAGCAAATGCCACTCATACCGAATGTGCCAGCACCGATGGCTCTCGCTATGGCTGATGGCTCAGGATCAAAACTGCTTGAGCAATATGCACAACTCACGGTTGAAGCAACTAAAGCTGACGCCGATGTTAACGCGCTCCTTGCACAAATACAAAAGCTTTCGAAACTGCTCAACCTGCAAATCAAGCAGGGCTTAACACCAGCTTTGGAAAATCTCAAGGAGAGGCTACAGCAAGAGGAGTTCACCTACGCAAGTTTACGGCTCAAGTATGGTGAGGAGCATCCACTCGTCAAGGAACAATACGGGAGGTTGATTGAGGCACGCCAGCAACTTGAGAGGGAGATCAAACTCTGGAGCGAAGGGACAAAGGGACAGTTTACACCAGAGCTTGCACAACTGCAAGCGCAATATGTCGCAGCAACCGCAAGAGCTCAAGCATTGCACGAAATACTCAAACAGCGGGAAAGCGAGCTTAACAGGCTTACTTCGTCAATGGAGACATGGAGGAAACGGAGGGTTGAGCTTGAGATAGCTGAGAACGCATACAAACTCTTGTCAGAGCAACTCCTGCGTGCTCAGATGGCTGAAAAGTATGAGGGCATAGAAGTTGAGGTGCTTGATAGAGCTGTGCCTCCGATAAAGAAAGCAACGCCAAGCACCTTGCTGAATGTTATCTTGGGAAGTGTTTTAGCCTTGATGGTTGGGTGCATGCTTGTTTTGGCGAACCATTCGATGAAGACAAGGACAGCGCTCCTGAACGCATCAGGCAATGCGAAGCAAAGTGCATCCTAAAGTAAGGATAGACGCCTATGAGGAGTGGTCTAAGAATGCGTCCACTAAAGATGGTGAGTGCGTTTTTAATCTTGCTAACATCAACCACAATACACCTCGCGTTTGCTCAAAACGCACCAATGAATGTCACACAAGCTCAACAGACGATAAGCACACCAACGAACATCACACAAACACAGCAGACTATTACCCCAACCGCCCTTGAACTTCCCAACTCATCTTTCGAGGACATGGACACAACTGGCGCACCGTTGATGTGGAAGCTAATGGCACCGACAAGCAATGTCAGCGGAGTAAGAGTTGATGGTGACGCACACTCTGGCAGGTTCGCAGTTCGTCTTTTCACTCAAGCTCCTGTGCCGATGGGAGCTGCACTCGTTGGGCTGTATCAGGAAGTGAATGTGAAGCCACGCTCAACTTACATCATTTCGGCGTTCGTCAAAGTGAACTCTCAAAGCGAACCTGATGCACTGCAATTCTTCGCTACCTTCCTCCCATCGGGCAAGGAGATAGCTATGTCGCTTACCGAATCACGCCAAAGCGTTGGCACATATGAAAATGTGATAAAGGTTGTCCAAGCACCAGATGATGCTGTGTCAATGCGAATCGGCTTTCGGATAAAAGCAAACACAACCGCTGATGCCCTCATCGATGATGTGCGCATATTTGAGATACCTTACCGAGAACCGACTGCCACAGTCCCAGCAACACAACCGACATTGCCTCCAACTATACCAACAACTGAAGAGGCAATTGAGCCATTCGGCTTTTCATATTTCCAAGCCAACCCAAATTTGACACTGCCGCCATTAACGACTGTCCCACCAAATTACAGGCTCGGTGTCGGTGACACGATTGAATTGCGCTATTGGAGTCCTGTAATGCTACCTGAAGTTCTTAACCTTGATGTAGACCCAGAGGGCAAAGTGCAACTGCCAGCTGGCAAGAGCTTGATGGCTGCAGGGCTAACGATAAGGGAATTTGAAGCTGAGGCAAAGCGCATACTCAGCAAGTTGTTCGTCGGAGTTGAAGTTAGCGCTCGCCTCGCGAAGCTGCGCTCAATCCAAATCAATGTCACTGGTGAGGTTGTGCGTCCAGGTCCGTATCTCATGAGCCCTCTCTCAACCGTTTTCAACGCGCTCGCTATGGCTGGCGGGATATCGAAGCGAGGGAGCTTCAGGCGTATTCAGCTGATACGCAACGGTGAAGTCGTTAAGACGATTGACTTCTATGAGTTCCTGCTCTATGGCAACAGGTCAGGCGATATACCACTTGAAGAAGGCGATGTCGTCCATGTGCCCGTTGTTGGTGCTACAGTGACGATTAGAGGCGAGGTGAAGCGCCCAGCAATTTATGAACTTAAAGGCGGTGAAAGGCTAAAAGATGTGATTGAATTGGCTGGGGGAGTTCTCCCAAGCGCTTACCTTGGGAGGGTGAGAGTGCATAGAGTCGTTAACAATCAAAAGAAACTCATCCACGACATCCCTGTAAGTGAACTCTCCAAAAAACCAACACCAGAGCAAAATGTGCTCATGCAGGATGGAGACGAGGTCATCGTCCTCCAAGTCTTACCAGAGAAGAGGCGCATAGTCAGCATAAGTGGCATGGTGAATCGCCCCGGAGTTTATGAGTGGTATGAAGGGATGCGCGTCAAAGACTTGATTGAGAGGGCTGAAGGGTTACCACCGGGGAAGACATACAAGAAGAGAGCGGAAATTTACAGGGATAATGGCAACGGGCTAAGACAAGTTATTGCGTTTGACCTCGAAGCTGCGTTGAATGGCGACGGAAACGCCAACCACGAACTGAAAGAAAGGGACGAAGTCGTTATCTATTCGTTTGAGCAAGCCGAGTTGCCACCACAGGTGGCAATCATGGGCGCAGTCAGACGACCGGGCGTCTACGAATACACCGAGGGACTGACAATAAAAGATTTCATTTTCCGAGTTGGTGGCATTTTGCCAAATGCATACAAAAAGCGTATAGAACTTAAGCGAGATAATGGTAATGGCGTTCGTCAACTCATCCCAATTGACCTTGAAGCACTTGAACGAGGTGATGGCTCACAAAACTTGCCACTAAACCCTCGAGACGAAATTATTGTCTATTCGCAAGATGAAGTTAGAATTCCGCCTCAAGTCCAAATCAGGGGCGCTGTGCAAAGACCCGGAGTTTACGAGTATACTCAAGGATTAACGGTAAAAGACCTCATATTTGCAGCGGGTTCAACCTTGCCAAACGCTTACATAAAGCGTGCAGAACTTATTCGCTATGTGAATAACGAACAAAGAATATTGTTGCCAATCAATATTGAACGAGCTGTAGAAGGTGACCCATCGCAAAACATCCCACTTCAGGAAAGAGACGAGCTAATCATATACACAACCGATGAAGTTCTTTTGCCAAGGCAAGTCATAGTTAGAGGGGCTGTGCGGCGACCTGGCACTTATGAGCGTAGTGATGGAATGTGCGTTTATGACCTCGTTTTCCAAGCCGGTTTGCTACCACAAGCTTATTTGAAGTGCGCATGGCTCATCCGTGAGGAAACTGAGGGAAGGAAAAGGCTTATTCTGGTGGATTTGGAAAAAGCCCAGCAAAAAGACCCAAATCATAACATACCCCTGCAAGATAGAGACGAACTCTTGATCTATTCGGTCGACGATATTTTCCTGCCACGCACTGTAAAGGTGGAAGGGCAAGTTAGAAACCCCGGTGAGTATGCACGCAAAGAAAACATGCGTGTCAGTGACCTCATAATCGAGGCTGGTGGCTTAACTTTTGATGCATATAGGAAGCGAGCGCATTTGCTACGATATCTTGAAGATGGGCGAAAAAAACTTATCGAAATTAACATTGATAAAGCACTGAGCGGAGATCCGCAACATAATGTGCTACTTCAGGACAGAGACGAGCTTCGCATTTACAGCATAGCTGAGCAGGAGCCAATCAGACAGGATTGGTTTGTTACAATTGACGGTGCAGTCCAACGCCCCGGTGTATACCCACTGACAGAAGGGATGACAGTCAAGGATTTGATCTACATAGCTGGTGGCTTGCTACCGAACGCACATAAAGTTGCTGAAATAGGGCGCCCTATGGGTGAAAAAGGGACTGAAATTTTGTATGTGGATCTTGAGAAACTTCTTGAGGAAGAGGATGAGAGCCAGAATTTGAAATTGCAAAATCGTGACAGAGTTAGTATAAAAATTGTGCAAGATTATGTAAGAACGGTGAAAACTGTTAAAATTATGGGCGAAGTGAAAAACCCAGGAGTTTATGCTATCCGCAAGGGAGAAACACTTTATCAGCTCATCCAAAGAGCTGGTGGACTAACTGAAGATGCCTTCCCAGAAGGGATTGTCTTTCATAGGGGAAGAGATTTTTTAGTCACACCACATCAAATGGAAGTGGCAAAATCATTGGTTGCAACCATAAATAGACATAATCTCCAAAAATTCTTGGCATTTCTCGCAGCGCATGGCGTTAGCGCCGAAACATTCTTCGGTAAAGGGAAAATGCCAATTCCTACAATAACACAAGGAAATGAAGAACAAATAGCAGCACAGGCTGCACAAGTAGTAGCACAGGCTGTATCTGAAGCAGCAACACCAACCGAAATAACTGCTACACCACCCATTCCCGTATCGATCTCATTAACAGGGCGAGTAATTGTCAACTTACCCTTGATTTTAGCCACAAATGGCAAGCAGGGGGACATAACCCTTGAAGATGGCGATGAAATTTACATTCCTGCTCGTCCTTCTACAGTCTCCGTGTCTGGTGCTGTCATTTCGCCTGGATCGGTTAATTATCTGCCTGACAAAACCGTTCGCTACTATATCGAACAGCTTGGTGGTTTGGCAAGAGATGCTGACCCAGACCGCATTTACATTGTTCGAGCCGACGGTTCTGTTGTAAAGGCAAAAATGTCCTCAACTGTCAAAGTTGGCGACCATATCATTGTGCCAACGAAAGTGGTCACCTACAGAGAAACTCGCCCAACATCAGAAATATTTAGACAAACTCTCGCTAACTTGCTTGGAATCGGTCTGATTCTACTTGTAAGGTGAGGAATGCGAAAATGAAGGGACTCGGGATTGCGGTTGTAGGTTGTGGGAGATGGGGAATGAACCATGTGCGCGTATGGTCAGAACTTGGGTATCTAAAATCAGTTTGCGACATAAATCACGAGCAATTGATAAAAATAAAAAAACAATACCCAAATGTAAAAACCACGGACAAGTTTAGCGATATTCTATCTGACCCTGAAATTGCTGGCGTTGTTATCGCAACTCCTACATCAACCCATGTGTCGCTTGCGACCCAAGCCCTTGAATTTGGGAAAGATGTTTTGGTTGAAAAGCCTTTGGCACTTACAGCGAGTGATGGTGAAAAGTTAGTGAATCTGTCGAAATACAATGGAAAAATACTCATGGTTGGGCATATCCTTGAGTATCACCCTGCCTTCCAAAAGCTTTGCCAACTTGCTAAAGATGGTGAATTAGGTAAAATTCAGTATGTTTACTCACATAGGTTAAATTTGGGGCGCATAAGGACGGAAGAAAATGTGCTTTTGAGTTTCGCCCCCCACGATATCGCTATGGTTCTGAGACTATTAGGAACTATGCCTGAAGAAGTCGCTTGCTACGGAGAAGCGCTTTTAAACCACGAAATCGCTGATGTCACATTAACAATTTTGCGTTTCCGAAATCGAATCCAAGCACATATTTTCGTTAGCTGGCTACATCCATTCAAAGAACACCGATTTGTTGTGGTTGGAGATAAGCAAATGGCTGTTTTTGACGACACAAAGCCTTGGGCTGAAAAGTTGGTTTTATACCCCCACCAAGTTGAGTGGGTGAATGGACAAATGCCTGTCGCCCATGCTGCTAAGGCGAAACCTGTGACAATTGAGGAAAAAGAGCCTTTAAAAGCCGAATGTGAGCACTTTTTAAGATGCATTCTTAGTCGTGAGAGACCCTTGACAGACGGAGAAAGTGCCTTGCAAGTGCTCCGTATCCTTGACTTAGCTCACCAATCACTAAAACTGGGAGGGAAAATAATCCCTTTATATGAGAAAAAAAGTGATGTTTTTATCCACCCGACAGCAACTGTAGATCCTGAAGTTGAGATCGGCGAGGGGACAAGAATCTGGCATTATACCCATGTAATGAGTGGGGCAAAAATAGGGAGAAATTGCGTCTTAGGGCAGAATGTGTTTGTTGGAAGAAATGTGCGAATTGGTGATGGAGTAAAGATACAAAACAATGTCTCGGTTTATGAAGGCGTGGAGTTAGAAGATTATGTTTTTTGTGGACCAAGTTGTGTCTTTACCAATGTGAAGACGCCTCGGTCTGCTTTTCCTCGGAGTCGTGATGAATATCTCCCCACCCTTGTGAAGCGTGGGGCAACGATTGGAGCTAATGCCACCATAGTGTGTGGTGTTACCATTGGGGAATGGGCTTTTGTTGCTGCTGGTGCAGTCGTAACCAAAGATGTGCCGCCTTACGCACTTGTGGCTGGTGTTCCAGCACGAATTATCGGTTGGGTCTGTTGCTGTGGAAGTCGCCTGTTATTCGACGAAAACCTTGAGGCAACCTGCAGTTGTGGGAAGCGTTACAGGAAAGAAGGGGACAAAGTCTATTGCATAGATGAGGGAAAATAAAATATGAATTTTACAAACATCCGAGAACAGACCTGCCATATCGTTGATCGCTATGGTCGCTTAATTCGATCTTACCTACTTAAACAACATGGAGTGAAGCGAGTTTGGAGCTTCCCGGGCACACTTAATATGGCTCGGCTGTCAAGCCCTAAAGATCCTCTTCAGGGCTACTTTCTTGATTTTAGTCCCGATGCTGATTATTCTGGTCCATTTGATGCCGAAGGAATCCCACTTGTGGATTACGGTGGGTTGATCGGAATAAGGCAAAATCCTTGGGCTATTGGGCACTATGCACTCGCAAACTACCAAAGATATGTCGAAACTGGTAAAGAAGCCTATCGCGAACGCTTCCTAAGATGCGCCTGGTGGTTTGTGAAATGTGCTAAGCATTGCTCAGGAGGGGACATAGCTTGGACTTATGACTTTTCGTTTCGCCAGCCATCGGCTAAGTCGTGGGTTTCCTGCTTAGCGCAAGCATACGGTATTTCCGTGCTCGTTATAGCATTTACACTCGAGGGGGATAATAGGTTTCTTCAGACAGCAAGGGGGGCTTTTCAACTACTAACGCGACCAATACCTCAAGGAGGATGCGCCGAATACGATGAAGAGGGAGATATTATCTTCCAAGAGGATTCGTCACTATCAATTCCATATGTCCTAAATGGGTGGATTTTTGCATTGTTTGGAATCTATGACTACGCAGTGATTTCAGGGGAGAAAAGCGCATGGCAATTTGGACTGATGCGGTGCGAAGCTTGCAGAAATACCTCCCACTTTATGATTGCGGTTTCTTCTCCCTTTACAACCTTGATCGAAGAACACGGCTTATAAATCCTGCTACTGTTTTCTATCACACAGTGCATATACTTCAGTTAGAAACATTACAACATCTTACAGGCGAGGATATATTCAGCATTTATGCAATTCGTTGGAGGAATTTTCTTTGCAACCCTGTATGCAGGCTGCGTGCTATGGTTCACAAGATAATTTTCAAAGCGCTAAAATACTAAGAAAAATGAGCGTCAACCGCATTATCGTGTTACTGGCGGGATCTGCATTAGTGGTGACTGCTTTTATACCTCCAGCACCTCAAACTATAGGTGCAGGGGAAATCATTTATGCTATGTTAATTGCAGTTATGTTATTAGTTTTTGTCATGAAACTGATGGTTGGTCCATGCAATCTCCAGAAAACTTATCTCTATGTTCCCCTCGGAGCCTTCGCTTTTCTTGTAATTCTTTCCATATGGCCATCGTTCATCATTAACAATGTTTCGCCATATCTTTGGCTACGCGGTATAACCCCGTTCTTGATTTACACTGTCATTCCACCCCTTGTGTATGCAACGAGAACATCTACGGATCTTCGCATTCTGATAAGTTCGTTGCTCTTAAGTGCTTTTGTTATAGCTTTGAATAGCATCCGCTCTATCACAGGCGCTGAAGGATATTGGCGGGCATTATTACCAGTCCATGCGTTTCAACCACATCCAATCGCAGCCTTTGCTTTCTTAATGGGTTATGCAACTGAAGTGAAAGGGCTGCGGAAGATAGGCGTATGGATCGCGGCATTCTTTCTGTTGGTAGTCATTATGGTTACAGAATCGCGAAGCTTCATAATATTGGCTGTCGTAGCTGCTATATTTGGCACACTTCGCGGTGGTCCGGTATTAGCAAAGTTGGTGCGACTTGGCATGGTAGCCATCGCTATAGCACTCCTGATCGCTCTCCTGCAAAGGGGTGGAGAAAATATTGATGTTTTCAGAAGATTTGCCAAAGGCATTATAGACCCTACACGAGTCGAGGAAACTAAAGCCGTATTGATAGAATTCGCAAAAAGTCCCATTTTTGGTAACGGATTTGGGTATCAGTATACATATGAGCGGACAAGTATCCATCTCGTATGGGAAGGTCAATACACCCACAACCTTGTGACATACATCCTTCTAACTACGGGGTTAGTCGGTATAACGGTTTTGCTGGTGGCAGGGGTTGCCTTGGGTCGCGAGGTGCTACTGTCACTCAAGATAATCCACCATTCGGTATCGCAAGAGGCAAAAGCTCTTTTTTGGGGAAGCCTCTACGCTTTAACCGCAACCTTGGGATATGCATTATTTCAATCTGTTTTTAGATCGCTGGGTTTCCCTTTGATTGTTTCTTTTTGCATTGTAGCTGTGCTGAAGGTTAGAGTTCATGATATGTGGCAGACTTGCCGAAGGAGATGCAGATCATGAATGTCTGGTTCTTCAACCACTATGCACTTCCACCAGACCTCCCTGGAGGAACACGGCACTATGATTTCGGTCAAGAGTTGGTAAAGCGGGGTCATCAAGTGGTCATTTTTGCCACAAGTTTTCATCACTACCTCCACCGAGAAACGCGCTTGCGTCCGAGGGAGAAGTGGAAGGTTGAAGATGTGAATGGAGTGAAATTCGTTTGGATTCGCACGCCTCCATACTGGCGCAACGACTGGCGAAGGGTGCGAAATATGGTAGTCTTTGCGCTTCGGGCGTGGTGGCTGGGTCGGAAGCTTACCAAACTCGTTCCCGAAATCGGTAAGCCCGATGTTGTAATCGGCTCTTCACCCCATCTCCTCACACCTCTCGCAGCCTATTGGGTTGCCAGACACCACCGGGTGCCTTTCGTGATGGAAGTTCGGGACCTCTGGCCTCAGACAATCATTGATATGGGAGAACTAAGCGCACATCATCCTATCACCAAGGCTCTACAGACTTTGGAGAGATTCCTCTACCACCGTGCGGAGAAGATCATTAGTCTGTTAGCTCAGGCTGACAAATACATCACTGCCTGTGGAATTCCACAGGAGAAGATCGTTTGGATTCCCAATGGGGTGGACCTGTCGAGGTTTGAGGGATTAGAGCCCTGTGTGACATCTGAAAATGGCTTAAAGGTTATTTATCTTGGAGCCCACGGCAAAGCGAATGCTCTTGACACCGTCATTCAGGCGGCAAAAATTCTCCAGGATTGGGGTTATCGCAAGATTCGCTTCGTCCTCATCGGTGATGGTCCTGAAAAGCCCCGGTTAATTGGAATGGCTCAGACATTGGGTCTGAAGAATGTAGAATTTCGTAAGCCAGTGCCAAAAATAGAGATACCCAAAGTTCTTCGCGAGGCAGATGCATTCATTGTGCAACTTGGAGGGGCTGAGGTTTATCGGTGGGGGATAAGTTCAAATAAACTCTTTGATTTTATGGCTGTTGGAAGGCCTGTATTTTCTTCCGCTGAAGCACCTCTTAACCCTGTTAAGGAAGCAAAATGTGGCTTTACCATACCACCATGGGATCCGAAGGCTTTGGCTGAAGCAGTCATCAAACTTTACCAAATGTCTCCGCAGGAGCGGGCGGAGATGGGAAAACGTGGACGGGAGTATGTAGAGAAATATCATGATATTCGCAAATTGGCGGCACAACTGGAAAATCTTCTACAATCTGTGCTTTCGGAGAAATGATTATGAACCGAAAAATCCAATTACTCATCAAGCGTTTGTTTGATATAATAGTTTCTTTGACACTTATCATACTTCTTGCGCCTTTGATACTGTTTATTGCCTTGCTTATTTGGTTTACAATGGGACGACCTACTCTCTTTAGGCAACGCAGGGTTGGTTATAAAGGTCAGGTTTTCACGATTTACAAGTTTCGCACGATGACTGAGGAACGAGATGAAAACGGTAACCTGCTGCCAGATGAACAACGGTTGACAAGGTTTGGGAGGTTTCTCAGGGAGACATCGCTTGACGAGTTGCCCGAACTTTTCAATGTCCTGAAGGGCGACATGAGCCTTGTGGGACCCCGCCCGCTCCTTGTTGAGTATTTGCCCTACTACACGCCCGAGGAAAGAAAGCGACACAATATGAGACCGGGCATAACTGGCTGGGCACAGGTCAACGGGAGGAACGCTATCACTTGGGACCAAAAACTTGCCCTTGATGTTTGGTATGTGGATAATTGGAGCCTTTGGCTCGATTTTAAAATCATCTTGATGACAATCATTAAAGTCATAAAACGAGAAGGGATAAGCACAAATGGCTACGCAACAGCGCCAAGACTTGATGAAGTCAGGGGTAAGACGACATGAAGGTTGTTGTGATTGGAGCAGGAGGGCATGCTAAAGTAGTCATAAGCACATTACAAGCAGCAGGAGTGACCGTAGACCTTGCCCTTGATGAGGATGAAAGGAAGTGGGGCTCAAAAATTCTGAATGTGCCAGTAGAGGGACCAACAAACTTGATCAAGAGGATGGAAAATGTCACTGCAGTCATTGCGATTGGCTCAAATTCTGTTAGGAAGAAAATAGCGTTGGAATATCCGAATGTTCGTTGGCTAACTGTAATCCATCCAAGAGCATATGTTCATGAAAGTGTCCAAATTGGTGAAGGAACAGTAGTTTTTGCTGGTGCTGTGATACAACCATACACAAAAATCGGTTCTCATGTGATAATAAACACAAGTGCAACGATTGATCATGATTGTGAAATTGGTGATTATGCTCACATCGCTCCCGGAAGCCACCTTGCGGGAAGTGTTAAAGTTGGTGAAGGGACACTCATTGGCATAGGTGCCAGTGTTATCCCGGGAGTTAAGATAGGGGAATGGGCAATTGTAGGTGCGGGGGCAGTTGTCATTGACGATATACCACCGTATACAACAGTGGTCGGGGTGCCGGCAAAGCCAATCAACAAGGAGAAGGGGCAGGAGGCATAAGTTATGGAGAAACGCAAAATCCAGTTATCCTCGCCAGATATAAACGATGAGGATATTGATGCCGTAGTCAATGTCCTTCGCAGTGGACGGCTTGCACTTGGTCCGATGGCTGGGGAATTTGAGCACCTTATGTGCGAATACATTGGAGTAAAACATGCGATTGCCGTTAGTTCTGGAACTGCGGCACTTCATCTTATCGTTAGAGCGCTGGGAATCGGTCCAGGTGATGAAGTGCTCGTTCCGTCATTCACTTTTATTGCAAGTGTTAATGCAATTCTTTATGAAGGAGCGATACCTGTATTTGTTGATATTGAACCAGAAACTTATAATCTTGACCCATTAGACCTTGAGCGCAAGATTACTCCCCGAACGAAAGCAATCATGGTAGTGGATGTTTTTGGGCATCCAGCGGAATGGGATGAAATAAACAGAATTGCTGAAAAATATGGATTAATCGTCATTGACGATTCATGTGAGGCGCTTGGTGCTGAATACAAGGGAAGGAAGATAGGACAATTTGGTAACGCTGCAGCGTTTGCTTTCTATCCGAACAAGCAGATCACAACGGGAGAAGGTGGCATAGTTGTCACAAACGACGGTGAATTGGCAAGCGTCATTAAATGCCTCCGCAATCAAGGAAGGAGAGAGATGGGGGCTTGGCTTGAGCATGAAATGATGGGCTACAATTACCGCATGGATGAGATGTCGGCAGCGCTCGGTGTTTCGCAACTGCGGCGAATTGAAGAATTGCTCGCAAAAAGGGAGAGAGTTGCAAAATTGTATCTTGAAAGGCTTGCCAATGTAGATTATGTCCGTCCTCCAACGGTTAAGCCATATGTGAGGATGAGTTGGTTTGTCTTTGTCATCACCCTTGCGGAGGGTCTAAATCGGGATGAAGTCATGCGCAAAATGCACGAAATGGGCGTCCCAGCAAGAGGATATTTTTCGCCCGTCCACTTACAGCCTTATATTCGTGAGCGTTTCAGGACACATGAAGGTATGTTGCCTGTCACAGAATCTATCGCCAAAAGAACAATAGCGTTGCCATTTCATGGCAATATGACAGAAGCAGAAGTTGAGTATGTCATCGAAGCCTTGAAGAGGTCTGTTTAGTGAGTGAAGTAAGTTGGGGTGAGCGAGTTATGGAAAAAGGAAAAAGGTATCTGACTGCTGTTATTCTTGACGCTGTCTTAGTGTTCATCGCATATGGCAGTGCACTCCTTCTTAGGTTTTTCCCGAATGAGACTGTGGAAATGTATAAATATACGAATGCTTTGCCATTGGTTATTGTTGTGCAATTATTTTTTAACTACTTATTTGGCATTTACAAACGAGCTTGGAGATTTGCGAGCATAGTTGACGCAATCGCATTGGGTCAATCAGTATTAATGAGCACTTCGTTCATCTTTATTTTCAGTTTACTCGAAATTTTCGGGAGAAGAATGCTGCCCATATCGGTGATAATTGTTGGCGGTATATTGACATTTCTGTTCCTTGCTGGTTCTCGCTTCTTCCACAGAGTGAAAAAGATGCTTGCAGGTCCAGCCCCGAAGAAGCACATACTCATAGTTGGGGCTGGGAGCGCAGGACAAATGCTTGCAAGAGAGTTGATTAACCGCCCAGAAATTGGGTATAAGCCTGTCGGTTTCATCGATGATGACAAGAGTAAACATGGATTGTCAATTCACGGGATACCTGTCCTTGGACCAAGAAGCGAGATCGCATATTGGGCAGAACAATTCGAAGTTGATACAATTGCGATTGCGATGCCATCAGCACCTTCAAGCGTCCTTAGAGAGACAATAAGCCTTTGTGAGCCGACATCCGCTCGCATACGCATTTTTTCGGGTATCACAGGAAGTCTCAATTCTATGGATTTGTCAAATTTGCTTAGAGAAGTTAGAATTGATGACTTGTTAAACAGAGAGCCCGTAAATATAAACTTGGAACAGTGCAAAAATTATATTGAAGGCAAAACAGTGCTTGTGACTGGCGCTGCAGGCTCAATTGGGTCAGAACTTTGTAGGCAGTTATCAAAACTTTTTCCTAAAAGATTGATACTCGTTGACATAAATGAAAGTGAACTTTATAATCTAAGCACATTACTCGCTTCAGACAAAAGTGCGAGCAAAATTGAATTTATACCTTTGTTGTGCAATATAGTGGACTCAACTAAGGTAAACTTCATAGTGAGTGAGTTTAAACCAGATATCGTTTTTCACGCTGCTGCATATAAGCATGTGCCAGTCCTTGAACAATTTCCAGAGGAAGCGTTTTGGACAAATATTATTGGAACTGTCAATGTTTTAACTGCTTCTGCAGATTGCGTCGAAAGATTTGTTTTTGTTTCAACGGATAAGGCAGCAAGTCCAACAAATGTCCTCGGATTTTCAAAAAGAATTGGGGAAATCCTTACATCAAGTATGGGGCAAAAGCTTGGGCGCCCATACTGCAGTGTCCGCTTCGGAAATGTCCTCGGAAGCAGGGGAAGCGTAGTGCCCATCTTTATGGAGCAAATAGACCGAGGAGGACCAGTAACTGTAACCCACCCAGAAATGAAGCGATTTTTTATGACGATTCCAGAGGCAACATTGCTTATTGTGCAAGCTGGCGCTTTTGATGAGGCAGGAGTTGTCTATATCCTTGACATGGGTGAAGAAATCGAGATTTATGAACTCGCTCGAAAATTGATCCGTTTGCGTGGTCATCGGATAGATGATGTAAAGATTGAATTTGTTGGTCCAAGAGAGGGTGAGAAACTGACAGAAGTCTTGTATGGTCCTGAGGAAAAAATTGCAAAATCGCCTCACCCCAAAATAATGAAAATATTGGGGACAAAATTGCCAGATTTTGAAGTGTTAAAGAGGCAGTTGGAAGAGATGAAACAGCTTGCAACTCCGTTCTCAAGAGATAAGCTCGTTAATTCTATGAAAAACTTGCTAACTTCCTGTGGTGTGATTATTGGGACAAACTCAACACCGACGCAACCAAAGCCTGACTAATGAATTTCATCACTCGTTCCCGACAGTTTATTCAGCCGGGATTTTGGTTTGCAATACGGCTTCTTTTAGCTTCTGTCTGTATGCGCGGAGGCGTTCCTTGATTTCGGGATATTTGTTGGCTAAAATGGACGCAGCGAGCAGGGCTGCGTTGACTGCGCCAGCACGCCCGATCGCAAGCGTCCCAACAGGCACCCCAGCTGGCATCTGAACCATTGAAAGAAGCGAATCTAACCCACCAAGCGACTGCGTTTGCATCGGCACCCCGAGGACTGGCAGGAGAGTTTTTGAGGCAATGATGCCCGCAAGATGCGCTGCACCCCCTGCACCTGCAATGATGACTTCAATACCTCGCTTTTCGGCTTCCGAGGCATACTCTATCGTTTGGTCAGGAGCGCGATGAGCTGAAAGGACTCGCACCTCATAGGCTATGCCTAACTCTTTGAGCGTCTCCACAGAATGCTTCATCGTCTCCCAATCAGATGAACTGCCCATAACGACACCAACAAGAACTTTCTCCATCCAAAGCCACCTCCTACCTGAGCACTTAATTCATCTAAGTCCAATCAAACACTACGCCAATAAACTCGTTTTGGCGTTCGCGAAGCCCGCTGTAAGCCTCGGCACATTGTTCTGGGCGCATACGATGCGTAAGTAGCGGTTCAACTTTCAACTTACCTTCAGCGATGAGTTGCATGTTGATTTTGGTATTCCTTTCGATGCTATGCTTGTAGATCATAGCGTTTTGCTCGCTCGGTAGGATGTCACTCCGCCTCTCCTTAACTGGATAGCGCCATTCGTGAGCGCCTTTGAAGGTAATGCAACCGTAGCCTGCTAAATGGATTCTCTCAAGCAACTCTGTGACATTCGTCATAAGCTCCCGCTTGAAGTATGAGCCGAGTAAAATAACCTCGCCATACTTCGCTGTGAGTTGAGGCGCTAATAGCGTTGCCTGAGGGCTACCAGTAGCATCGACGACGACTTGACAGCCAACACCATCGGTTAAATCGCGGACAGCTTTCACAGGGTCTGAAGATGAAGCGTCTACAAGATGCTCAATTCCACATTCGGAAGCTATCTCCAAGCGCCTTTGCACCCGTTCAATCCCGATGACACGACAGCCAGCAAGCTGAAAGAGTTGCGCAGCCAAATTGCCGACAACACCAAGCCCTATGACCGCAACTGTGTCACCAAGTTCGGCGTCACTGACACGAAGCGCTGTAATGGCTACATTTGCCATCCGCACAAAAACAGCTTTGAACGGATCCAATCCTTTGGGCACTTTCATAGCCAAAACCCTTGATTTAGCATAGCTGGCATGGTTGCTGTATGTCAAAACGATGTCGCCGGCTTTGATGTCGCTAACTGCACTGCCAACCGCTATGACTTCGCCGACAGCACCGTAGCCAGGACGAAACGGAAATGGCGCCCAGTCGGCTAAGCCTGCAAGGCATGCAAGCTCCGTCCCTGCCGAGATAATGCTCGCGAGCGTCCGTATGACCACCTCATCAGGTGATGGTGTTAGGTCAATATCAACTTCCTCAAGCTGGACAACATTCGGTGCGATAAAGACAACTTCTCGCACAACGGTCATCTCAACCACCTCCGCTTTTTACAAAAAGTTCGTTAGCACTGGTGGCATCCCCATCGTCGGCTCCACAGTTTCGAGCCAAAGTTCAAACGGCTTGATAGGTTGCTTTGCCACGCAAAACCACCTCCTCATCGGTATTGACCGAACTCTTCGACGGCTTCAAAGAAGGCGACGATGTTTTCCCAAGGGACATCGGGCTCTAAAACATGGGTTGGAGCGATGACGAGTCCCGGGGCGAAAAGTTCAATCATTCGCTTGACCTCTCGCTTGACATCTTCTGGTGTCCCGAAAGGCATCACGCTTTGTGTCCCGATTGTGCCCCAAAAAGCCAATTTGTCCCCCCAACGACGCTTCACCTCAACGACATCCATGCACTCAGGTTGAACTGGGTTCAAAACGGTGACGCCAATTTCAATGAGGTCATCAACGATTGCCATTATGTTCCCGTCGCTGTGATACCAAACTGGCAGGTCTGGGCGGACAGATTTCGCTGCGTCAATCACCCGCTTCAATCTCGGCTTGAGAAACTTGCGCCAAAGGTCCGGGTGCATCATCATCCCCGTCTGCATTCCTACATCGTCGCCGACTTGAAGCATGTCGACACCTGCTTCTGCCAACCTTCTGGCTCTGAAGCAATTGAGTTCCGTTATCCGTTCAAGCAAGCACTCAACTAACTTCGGTTCTGTCAGCATGCTTTCAAGCAGTCGCTCCATTCCCATCAGTTGCCATGCGTTCTCGTAGATGTGTCCGGCGAAACCCGTCACGAAATAGCCTTTTTCGTGCCATGCCTTAACTGCCGCTTCCAAATGTTCGTGGCATTCGGGGCGGGTTATGTCGGCGAAAGGGTAGGCTTCAATGTCGGCGACAGTTTGGGCATCCTGAAGTGGGTAGACATAACCCCAAAAGTGGTAGTAGCCAGCAGGTATCGCCATCGTCCCGTAAACTTGGTCAACGATGAAAGTGTTGGGCGGCATCTTTTTCAGCCACTTGCTTCTATCGGGCAGTTCGCTCGGCAATTTGAACCCGACATAACGAATTTCCATGTCAAAGTATTCCGCAGGGTCAGTGTGACCGGTTCGGCGTTTGAATTCCTCATAGACGGCTGGTGTGAACCCAGCCTCTTTTGGGCACTTGTCCGGGTTGCCTCTCTTGATCGCCTCCAAAACCCTTTCCCTCGGCGTCATGGGTTTTCACCCCTTTGAAACACTCACAACGGTTCAACAGGCTTTATCGCCGCACCCGTTGACTTTTCGACGATTGACAAGAGTTTTCGCTCCAATTGCTCCGAGATGTGAACGGGCAACGGGTCGCTTTTCAACGCTTCAACGCAGATTTCTCGGGCAAGGTCAACTTCGGTCTTCGCTCCCTTTTCTCGCCAAGCGCTAAACATCTCTCGGGCAAAAATTTTGGGCATCCAAAGTTCACGCTTCCAGTGTGCTGCGGTGTGCTCTGTTCCCGTGAAAACGCCTCCATGCCCGACCTCCCTGATGGTCTCAAGGGCAAGCGTTGCTTCGTCAATTTCAAACCCTCGCACGAACCTGTTCAAGGCATCAATGATCTCTCGGTCTATGACGAGTTGGATGGGCGAATAAACTTCATCAACCGACAGCAGCCCACAACTTATGCCGACGCGCCCGCAGGCAATTAAGGAAGGGATGGAGTTCAGCGCTTTTTCAAACCCAGCCTCAGGTCCTGGCTTTTTAGCGTCGGCATGCCCAGTGTGCGGGAAGAAGTGAGCGCCGTAGCGGCGAGCCATTTGAGCCATCGCGACATTGCAAAGTTCCTTTTCCGGACGACCGTAAGACTGCATCAAGGTTTTCATGTCAAGGGGCGAAATCGCACTGCTGAAACTCAACCGCTTTTCGCCGAAATAGGCACGGTAAAGGATGTTGATGAAGATGTTTTGAGCCAAATGCTGCGCCAAAGCGCCGGCAATCGTTACGGGCGCGTTGCTTCCGAGCACTGACATCGTTCCGACGCCGATCCTCAAACCTCGTTCAGCGAAAAACAGGAAAATTCTCGCCTCCTCTGCGGAGAACCTAAGGGGCGAAACGAGATGGATGTGGACCGGGCTAATCACTTGCTGGACGGGGACATTTTTCTCGGCAGCAAACGCCTCCGCCATCTCAAGCACAATCGGAGCCCAGCGGGCATTGTTGACGCCTGCGCTTGAGCGCCCCGTGAACTTTAGGGCAAAGTAGTGAAAGAAGGGCACTAAGGCTTCGTGCGGGATCTCGTCAATGTGGAAGACATAGGCAGAGCCAAAACTCAAGCCGATGTGATGAGCGACTTTGAAATACCGAAGCATGTTGGCAACGGTCATGGGACGAAACTCGTCCGTCTCCGGGTCAAGGTAGTAGCCGAAGTAAATTGATGCGCTGCCACCGACATAAGGTTCAGCGTTGTCCCAATCAAACCGCTCCGACGAAGCGAGAAAATCCTCAACGAACCTTCGAGTGAAAAAAGCCACCCGTTTTGTTCGGTCAACCTGAGCGCCGAAGTCTGCCAACCTTTCCAAAACTTCGTCGCTCTCGACTTTGACACCGACTTCGCCCAAAACGCGAAGCGTCGCCTCGTGCAAAATCTCTTTCTCTTGCTCGGACAAAAGTTTCCAACTTCCCCACACTTTCATCTCTCACACCCACCTCTAATGCTCGGGCTTCGCTCAGGTGCTGCTATCACGCGACCCTTCACTCCAACCAAGACAGCGGGTATTTGCCGAACTCGTGGAAGGCTTCAAGCATCGCAACGATGTTTTCCCAAGGGACATCGGGACCTATTTCGCCGTGCAGGACAAGCCCTCCGTTGAACCTCCCAAACAAAGCAATGGTCTCTTTGACATGCTCCCGGACCTGCTCTGGCGTCCCAAAAGGCAAAATGTGCTGGCGGTCAAGGTCGGAGCGAATGCAAACTCGCCCTGCAAGTTTCTGCTCCAGAATGGGTTTAGGGACGAGACAGTGTTGTGGGTTCAAGACATCAACGCCGATTTCTATGAAGTCGTCCCAAATGTCAACGGTCCAGCCGTCCGTGTGGAAGAAAACATGTTTGCCTGCGTCCTTGACGACTTCAAACATGCGCTTGTATCTCGGCTTGAAGAACTCCCGCCACTTCTTCGGGCTAATCAGCAACCTGTCCTGAGCGCCCCAATCGTCGGCGAAACTTATCCCGTCAACCCCTGCCTTGATGTAGCGGGTTATCAGGTTGATGTTCCAGTCAACAATTCGGTCGGCGAGTTCGTGGAGTTCCTCTCGGTCTTCCGCCAAGTCCATGAACAAGTTTTCTGGACCACGCAGCCATTGCATTCGCTCAAAGAGTGTCCCGCCACTTCCGAGCACATAGAACTGGTGACCGTTTTCTTCAATCCGCGCTTTCAAAGCCTCAAAGTGGCTTTCAGGTGGTAGCGGTGGGAACTCATAGTGCTTCCACTTGCTCCAGTCATCAATGGCAGGCTTTTTGACCTCGCCAATGGTGTAGCCTTTTCTCATGACCCATTCGCTTCCCCATTCGTCGGTGTAGCGAATCAAGAGTTCACTGCTTTCGGGCTCGGGCGGGATTGAAAATCGCGAACCGAAATCGTCGGGAAACTTCTCGTTCAGCAACTCAACCAACTTTTGACCGTGCCTCCAAAAAGCGCCGGGGAAGGCGAAGTGATGGATTGGGATACGGTCAGGTCCTTTGAACTCAATTGCTGCGATTACTCGTTCCCTGCTTGTCACTTCTTGCCACCTCGCTTTTCTTCCACCATTCAGCGCCGATGATCGGCAACCTTTCGCCACACTTGGGGCAACTGTCGCCATCCATCAGCCACTTGACCATCTGAACGCCGTAGCGGCGAATCAGGAGCGTTTCACATTTGGGGCAGTAAGTGTTCTCGTAGGGATGCCCGGGCACATTGCCCAAGTAGACGAACTTCAAGCCTTCTTCTCGTCCAATCCGGTAAGCCCTTTCAAGGGTTCGGACAGGCGTTGGCGGTGCATCAAAAAGGTATGCGGGATAGTAGGCTGTGACATGCCAAGGTGTGTCCTGTCCAAGTTCATCGGCGATGCGTCTCGCTATAGAGCGCAAAGTGGTTTCATCATCGTTGACTGTCGGGATAACCAAAGTCGTCACCTCAACATGGACTCCCCTTTCCTTAGCGAATCGGCAGTTCCTCCAGACGATTTCCACATCGGCACCGCAGAACTTTCGCACCGCTTCCCTATCGCCCTTGATGTCAACATTCATGGCATCAAGCCCAGCGTCAATGAGCAATTGAAGGGCTTCCAAAGTCATGTAGCCGTTGGTGACGAAGGTGTTGTAAAGACCGCGCTCGCGAGCCAGCCTGAAAATTTCCAGCGACCACTCAAGGGAGAGTGTCGGTTCGTTGAAACTGATTGAAGTCCCCTGACAGTTCAACCTCAAAGCGGTCTCAACAAATTCCTCCGGTGACATGAAACGACCGCGCCCAATTTGCTTGCTGATTTCCCAGTTCTGGCACCAAGGGCAGGCGAAGTTGCAAGACCAACTCCCAGCGGTCAGGTTGGTGCTGCCCGGGTAGAAGTGAAAAAGCGGCTTTTTCTCAATCGGGTTTGCGGCGATGGAAGAGACGGAGCCATAAGTCTTCGTAACCAAGACGCCACCTCTGTTCTCCCTCGTTTTGCACCAACCCTCTTGCCCATCGCTGAGCAAGCAGCGCCGTTCGCAGGTCAAGCAGCGAACGCGGTCACCTTCCCGCTTTTGCAACAATGCTTCCCGAACGAAAACCGAAGCCCCCACATTTAATCGCCTCTTTAACTCCCTTGCAATCGCCTCAACTTTTTCGGTTTTTGCCAACTGCCCCTGACAACATTCATTGCTTAGCCTCCGCTTGCAAGAACCTTTCCCGGTAGCGGTGCCAAACTGTTCGGTCGGCATCAGCCAATCCCATTTCAATCATTTTGCGGTTGACGAAAAGGCGGTTTGTCAGGAAAATGTAGGCAGGCACTGGCATCCCGTTGGCTTCAGGTGGGCGGTCAAACCGAAGCAAAACCCGCTTGCCCAAAAGAAACTGGCGAAGGTAGGAAAGCACCTCCTCTTTGCGCTCTGGCGGAACTTTGATGCCCAAAATTTGCACGGTCAAGCCGTTTTCCATCCGCAATGTGTGCTCATCCACTATCGCGGTGACTTTGTAGGTTGCCTCATCCTCAAACTTGAGTTGTTTAGGGTCAACGAGTGGCTTAGCCTCTTTCACCCTCGGCTTGTAATCGGCGGGCGGTTCAACTGGTGGCAAAGGTTTTTCCCGTTTGCAGATGGTAACGGGTGGCGGAATCAGCGAGTTTTCTGCGATTCCGAGTTTCTGGCGAATGATAGGCTCAAAGGCAGGTTGAATTTCGTAGCCAACAGCATTTCGCCCTAATTCCAAAGCCACTTTCACTGTTGTGCCGCTCCCTAGGAACGGGTCAAGGACTGTTTCGCCAACGAAGGAAAACATTCGGATGAGCCTGCGCGGTAACTCTTCAGGAAACATCGCTTCATGAAGCACTTGCCGCTCACCTGCGAACTCCCAGTGCCCGCTGAAAAAGGCTTTCCACTCGTCGCGGGTCAATTTGGACGCTTCCTTGACTTCTCGGCTAACATTGCTCTCCCATGTCCCTTCTCCCTTACCCCGTTCAGGCTTTTTGAACAGCAAGATGAATTCGTAGTCCAGTTCCACGATGCCGTTAGGCGGGTAAGGGAATGAACCCATGACAACTGCGCCGCCTGTCGTTCGCATCGTCGTCTTCTTGCGCCAAATGATTGCGCCCATGTAGTCAAACCCGATGGTCTCGCATTGTGCGACGATTTCTGCGTGAAGTGGGATGACCTTGTAGCGACCATAGACTATGGCGCGAGCAAATTGATCGCCGATATTGATACAAAGCCGTCTACCCGGTTTCAAAACCCGCCAACATTCGTTCCAGACTCGGCTCAGGTCAAGCAAATATTCGTGCAAACTTTGCCCATAACCGATTTGCCCCTCAACGCCGTAATCCTTGATGTGCCAGTAAGGCGGCGAAGTCACAATTAGGTCAATGCTTTCGTCCGACACTTCCGCCATGTTGCGACTGTCAGCAATGTAAACGATGGCTTTAGGCTGCACGCCCTCAACGCCTCCCATTAATGGCGGTGTCCTCAATCCTGACCAAAGTTTGCCTGCTGGCTTCCACTAACTCATGATGGCACGCCGTTTTCGGCGATGACCTTTTGATACCAGTAGCCGCTGTCCTTGATGATGCGTTTTTGGGTTTCGTAGTCAACATAGACGATGCCGAAGCGCTTAGTGTAGCCGTGAGCCCATTCGAAGTTGTCCATCAGCGACCAAACGAAGTAGCCTTTAAGGGGCACGCCCTCTTGGATGGCTTTGTGGGCTCGCAAAAAGTGTTCGCGCAGGTAATTCAGCCTTCGTTCATCGTGGACTTTCCCGTCAGGCGTAACTTCGTCTTTGAAGGCTGCCCCGTTCTCGGTAATGTAGATTTCGGGGATTTTGTAGTCGCGGTGCAGCCTGACGAGTAACTCGTAAAGCCCGTCAGGATAAACTTCCCATCCCATCTCGGTGTATTCGCTGCCTTCAACATGGACACCACGAAGTTGCAGCAACCCACCTTGTGGGTCATGCTTGACGACACTGCGGGTGTAGTAGTTGACGCCGAGAAAATCAATGCGGCGGCTGATGATTGACATATCGCCGGGTCTCACTTCGGGCACCAACTGCCCAAACCACTCCCACATATCGGCTGGGTAACTACCGACGAAGATGGGGTCAAGGAACCAGCGGTTGTGGTAGCCGTCGTTGCGATGAGCCGCTGCTTTGTCCTCATCGCTTTCGGTTGCTGGGTGAACGGGCGATAGGTTCAAAACTATGCCAACTTTCGTCTCAGCATCACCCAAATCCTTAAGGACTTCAACAGCCAATCCATGGGAGAGCAAAAGGTGGTGAGCCACTTGCAAGGCGACTTTTGTGTTTTTGATGCCTGGGGCATGGTGTCCCCATGCGTATCCGACCCACGCAACGACCCAAGGTTCGTTGTGGGTCATCCAATGCTTAACTCGGTCTCCTAACCGATGAGCCACAACAGCGGCGTAATCGGCAAAGTAGTAGGCGACATCCCGGTTCGCCCACCCGCCTATGTCTTGCAAAGCCTGCGGCAAATCCCAGTGGTAAAGGGTGACGAAAGGCTTGATGCCCGCCTCAAGCAAACCGTCCACCAAACGGTCGTAAAAGTCAAGCCCTTTCGGATTGACTGGACCCGCTCCTTGCGGGATGATGCGCGTCCACGCAATTGAGAACCGATAAGCCTTAACGCCAAGTTCCTTCATCAAGGCAATGTCCTCTCGCCATCGGTGGTAATGGTCGCAAGCGACATCGCCCGTTGAGCCGTCAGCAATTTTGCCCTGCGTGTGAGAAAAGGTGTCCCAGATGGAAATGCCCTTACCATCCTCGTTCCATGCGCCCTCAATCTGATACGCAGCCGTCGCTACACCCCACAAAAAGCCCTCCGGAAAGCGAGCAACAGTCGCCACATTGACCACCCCTTTTTCGTAAGGTTTTTCGGTTGACTCCAAAACTCAGGACACATTTTAGCGGCACAGTTAGCGAATAGCAAATGGGCGAGTGGCAAGTAGCAAGTGGTTTGGAGAGCAGTGCTCCCGCACTGCTGAAAAATTTTGGCTTAACAACCGCATCTTGCGCTAAACATTGCACTCCGCACTTAGTAACCCACACTGATTTAGGGTTCGCCCTCCCAAACTCCAAAACGCCGAATGAATTCGGCGCTCATCAAATTCCGTCATCAACCACTGGCTAAAGCCAGTGGCATGAATGGTTGATGGCGCACCTGAACAATTCATGCTACAGGCTTAACTTCATAGCACGCTTGCATACTTGCGCTCATGCACGCTTTCACGCCTACGCACTTGCACGCAGGATCATAGTTGATGTCGCAACCAAAAACAAATCATGCTACGGACTTTGGTCCATAGTCAGTGACACAATCAAAGCCGTTCATGCTACGGGTTTCAACCCGTAGTTGATGACGAAGAACATTAGCGCCGACTTTAGTCGGCGAATCTTCTAAAAGTCAAAGATTTCCTTCCCATGCTACGGGCTTTAGCCCGTAGTTGATGACGCAGAAACTGAGTGCCGACTTTAGAATTTTCGCCGAATGAATTCGGCGCTCAGGAAAAAATCGTCATCAACCACTGGCTGAAGCCAGTGGCATGAGTGATTTTAGAACCTTTCATACTCCACTTTCTCCCATCGCTTCGTCTCCATGGAGCGGTAGGCAGCATCAAGGACACAGTTGACGATGTAGCCATCCTCAAAAGTTTCGCGGGGCATTTTGTTTTGGGCGACGCACTCCACGAAATGCTTCATCTCCTCACGGTAGCCATAGACCCAAGCCTCTTCAATGGGCGGGATGAGCCAGCCGATGTCCAGTTCGCCTTTCTCCACGATGTAGCCAGCGCCCTTCAGGGCAAAAACTCGGATGCCTGTCTCGCGGGTGACATCGGTGAAGATAGCGCCATCGGTGCCGTAGATTTCGTTGCGCAAGTCCAACCCGCCCCGCGCCGTCCAACTCGTCTCAGCAATTGCTAACTGTCCGCCTTCAAAACGCATCAGCAAGACGGCGTTATCTTCGGCGTCAGTGCGGTCGTGGTGCATCAACCTATCGCCCCACGCCAAGACTTCCACGATTGGGTTGTCCTTGCCGATGAAATATCGCGCCGCTTCTACCATATGGCAGCCCATGTCCAGAAGCGCGCCGCCACCTGCCAGCGACTTTTTCCAGAACCAGTCAGCGTGCGGACCTGCGTGGGGTTCACGGGAACGAACCACCAGCC